>ERZ773144.6-NODE-6-length-174851-cov-12.849127_pt1 | contig 174851 bp, 218 predicted proteins | sample MGYA00580849_ERZ773144 | MGnify/ENA primary metagenome ERZ773144 (study PRJEB29015, sample SAMEA2737861) | human gut metagenome | biome: human gut; feature: human-associated habitat; material: faeces | place: China | collected 2012 ...
GGGCGGGATATGCTGGTCACCCCGAAGGACATCGACAGCCAGGTGAGCGACCTGGCCAAGGTCATCGGCTATGGCATCGGCCTGGCCCTCCACCCGGGGCTGCGGGTGGAGGACCTGGACCTGCTCCTCAGCTGAGGGGCGGGCTAGTTGTCCATGCAGGTGGCGGTGATGCGCTCCACCCTCTGGCCGCGGTCGATCTCGGCCCTCGTGCCCACGTTCCAGCGCTGGACCTGGATGGGATGCTCTCCGCTGTGGTCAAAGAGGAGGGAGGCTGCAAACCACAGGTCCTCTCCGTTGTCTGCCCGGGCCTTCAGTTCATAGACCGCCTCCCTGTCATCGTTTCGGTCCCGGTATACCCCGTCCACCGGGGCCAGAGAGACGATCTGCCACAGGGCGGAGGTATTCCGGGCGTTCCAGGGGTTGTGCCCGGTCCGGGTGAACTGCTCCAGCCACACCCGGCTCTGATAGTAGACGCCGGTGGGCAGATCCTCCTCAGCGGTATGCCAAAAGACCTCGTTTTGTTCCGAGACCCACTGGACGGGGGAGCCTTCATAGATGCCGTAGTCCTGGTTTTCTGTAAAAATGTCCACGCCGCCGGGGGCCAGCAGGGGCTTTCTGCCCTTCCAATAGTCGTGGTAGTCCTTATAAGCCTGGGAGCGGGAGTCCCGGACGTCCCCCTCCACCGGCCACACCCAGGTGAAGTCATCCCCGTCCAGGCGGATGACGCCTGCCTCGCCGTCGGAAAAGCCCTGATCGGCCCATGTGGCGGTGTAGAGCAGGTACTGACTGCCGTCCTTCTCAAAGACGGCGGTGCAGGGCCGGCCTCCGGAGCCGTGTACGACAAAGGGGACGCCGCTCTCCGCTCCGTTCCGGCCTACGACCCCCAGGAGCAGGGAGTACTGGCCCAGGTTGTCGTAGAAGTGCCCGGCGGCCAGGGTAAGATCCTCCGAGGTGCCCTGGGTGTCCAGCAGCTCGCCTTGGATGGAGTCTGGGGAGAGGATGGAGGCGTCAGAGGACTGGAACAGGGCGTCCAGGACGGCCTGGGTGCTCCAGGCCTCGCCGCTCTGGGCGGCAGGCATGTCGGACGGTGTCCCGCCCTGCGCCTGACAGGCGGCCAGCCCGCCGCAGGACAAAATGAGGACGGCGAGGACTGGGGCCAACAGGGGCGGGCGCTGCTTTTTCCACGGCAAGATGCCGCAGATACGCGGCTCGGTTTCCCGGGCGGAGCGGGACAGCGGGGTGGTGAAGGGGGAGCGTGGGACGGATTTCATAAGATCGCCTCCTGACTGTGGGTGAAATGGGGGAAAAAGATGTATGTTCCCGTGCGATTAGGGGCTGCGTTAAGGGTAATAGTAAAAGGTCATAGTAAAGTCATTGTAATAGTCAAGTAAATAGTCATCTGTTATGTCAGGTCAAGGGCGGCCGCCGGAGCCGCACAGCCGCGCGGCGGTAGAGAGAATGGCCTGTCCGTAGGCCTCTCCTCCAGATGGTCCGGCAGTGTCTGAAACTCCTCCGCATCTCTGCACTCCAGCCCACGGTGGTCCGGGAGCCTCCGGTTTTGGACGGGGAGACGTTTCATAGGGGATGCTTCTTTTGTGTCGAATGCAGTGGATAATCATATACTATACTTGAAGTGATGGAAAGGCGAGTTACAGAACAGTGACAAAAAACCGCCCCCGCCCGGCAGTTGCAAGCCGGGTGGGGGCGGCGCTGTGGGGATGGGTCACAGAAGGACCTGTCCGTTGATCTCCAGACGGAATTTCAGGCTGAGGGCCTCGGCGGCCCGGCGGCACAGGAGCATCCGCTGAAGGAAAATTTCAAAGTAGTCCATCACGGCGCACACCTGGGTGTTGATGGACAGGGAGAGGGTGACGGTGCGGCCGGGCACATCCAGCAGCACCTCGGAACGCTCCACCGAGTAATTCACCCGGTCGTGGATGTCGAAGGTAGCCATATCCTTGTTGCGGACCCGGCTGCGGCGCACATCCGTCTTGTCCGCCAGAATCAGGGCTGCGGCCACAGCATTCACCGGAAAGGCGGTGGAGTCGTCGTGATGGCCGATGGCGGTGATGACCGCGGCCACATCGGCGGGCTCCATCCCCATCTTGTCCAGGATGCGGAAAGCCATGGTGGCTCCGCTGATGGCGTGGTCGTGGCGGTTGACCACATTGCCGATGTCGTGCATAAAGGCGGCGATTTTGGCCAGCTCCACCTCCTTGGGGCTGTATCCCAGCTGGGTCAGAATGCGGGCGGCCACCTCAGCGCACTTGGTCACATGGGCGAAGGAGTGCTCGGTAAAGCCCAGTGCGGTGAGGGACGCGTCGGCCTGGGTAATATAGGTGCGGATCTCAGGTGAATTCTTAACGATCTCAAAAGTGACGTTCATTCAGAAACTCCTCTCTTCCTCGTGCCCGGCGGTCCAGAGACAGCGGGACAGATCGACCCGGCCGTCGGCCAAAAATGGGACGCCCTCCTGCTTCAGCAGGAACCGCTGGATCCCGGGGCCGCCAAAGATGTCCGGAGGGCTCAGCCGCCCGTCCCGGTACACCACCCGGTGACAGGGCAGGCCCTCCGGGGCGCGGGCCATTGCCTGTCCCACGATGCGGCTGGCCCGGGGGTGTCCTGCCAGAAAGGCCAGCTGACCATAGGTGGCCGCCTGTCCTGGAGGGATACGGGCCGTGAGCCGGTAGACCGCGGCATAAAACTCAGATGTCCCGGACATCGTAGGGGGTGGTTTGGTATACATAATAGGAAAACCATACACGCAAAATAAGTTGCGACATTAGACGGTTATCCTTCCTATTGCACACAAAATAGTGAAATAAATGCTGTGTAGACTTGTCATACGCCATTATACGCCATATTTCCAAGGTTCACAACCTTAGGATGAAGACACTCATTATACCTCTTAGCAGCCAGAATATCTGAAGCCTCAAACAACTGGTCCGAATACGATGTGAACTTGTTCAACTCGTCTTCCTTCTTATCCTGGAATAGGTGTGTGTAGAGGTCCATCGTCATCTGTAGCGATGCGTGGCCTAACTGCTCCTGTACAACCTTCGGGTCTACCTCAGCCTCAAAACAGCGAGTCGCATAAGTGTGTCTAAAACAATGTCCTGAGAACTTCTCGAACTGATCTATATCACTGCGCCCTTCATTTATGAGCTCAACGATCCTAGCTATTGCGTCGCAGTATATCTGACTACATAGCGGCGTATTGAACTTCGTGACAAACAACAAGTCTTCCAGCCCTTCTAAAGGTGCTGATGTAGAGCGCAAGGCGACATTACTCTTCTTCCTGAACTGACTCTTAAGAGCCTGCGCACACCTGTCGCTGAAGCGCACTGTACGCACGCTTGATGCGGTCTTAGGAGGGTGGACGTGGAACTCTTTTCTGGTGTCACCCTCTAACTTCTGGTATAAAAGTGTTCTTGTTACACTGATGGTATTCGCTCGCAAGTCAATGTCCTGCCACCTCAGTGCAAACAACTCACCAGGCCGCAGCCCAGTCAGCACAGCTACCGTGAACAGCTCATCGTAGAAAGTTCCCTTACACGCATCGAAGAAATCAATCTGCTCTTCTTTGCTGAGTACTCTTGGCTCCTCCTTGTCATCCCGCTTCAGCTTTATACCCCGTGCTGGATTCTTGAAGGCGAAATCGTCCATGATTGCTTTATCAAACAAGTCTAGGATGATAATGCGCGCTTTGTTCCGCATTTCAAAACTGTAGCCGGCAGACTTCATGCTGTTAAGGAACTTACGCACAGCAACTGTGGTTATGTCAGATAACTTATACTTCCCAAGTGCAGGTCCTACATGCTTCTCGTAAACCAAACTATAAGCCAGTCTGGTACTATCCCTGACTTCGTACTTGTACACTTCCATCCACTGCCCATACCACTCGTGTAGCGTATACACCCTCTGTGGCTCTGCGACAGCCTTCCTATCAACCTCCTCTTTAGCATGCTTCAACTCCTGCTTCAAGACAGTAAGAGACTTGTTATACAGTGAGTGACGCTTGCCAAATTTATCTGTGAACCTTGCATGGTAGGCGCCATCTGCACGCTGCGATAAGCCGCGTCCAAGCTCCTTACCCTTCAAGTCCTTCCCCATGTTTAACCTCCATCGTTAAACTAAGGAAAAGGCACACACTGTGATATACCACGAGATAATGATATACCAACAATGGAGATTTTACAATAGGAATTTATAACTCGTTATGTGTCTCTAGCCAATCATCTAACTTCTTCTTGTTCACGCATAACCTGTTCCCTATGCGGAAGCTGTATGTGCAGTACCTGTTCTTAAGTATCTCACGTGCTTTTGTTTTCCCAATACCTACATAGGAGCAGAATTCGGTAAGCGACAGTATGGCCTTTTCCTGTATATCCACCTAGATACCTCCAATGTTAAGTTGTCAAGGTGCTATGGAGGCCGTGCCATTAACTCACCGGTTTATATCGAACTTAAAGAGCGATTCAAGCAGTGCAGATTCCATCCTGCAACTTGCTTCAACATCGAAGTAGCCATTGCGACTTGCTAGGAAGGCGATGTACCTGCGATAGTGCTTGAGTACAGTAGTCGCTGATTCTGGATCTCCTGTTATCGCAGACGTTATCACAGAAATAGGGAGGAGCTTATCCATCAATGAGCAACCCCCTCAACTCCTTGATGAGCTTTGACTTACGGTATGTAAGCGTTCTCCTAACCATGTTGAGGCGCTCCGCGATCTCCCTATCTGGCAGGTCGCACACACAAGCAGCAAGCACGATTGTCCTGCCCTCAGCTGACAAAGAGTTGAGTGCAGCGATGATAGAAGCATCAGTAAACATGATGCTCTCACCAAGAACCTCATAGACCTCTTGATCTAAGGAATACTTGTCCAACGTATAGGGGAGGTTCCAGTAATCATCGAGCAGTATCTCGTGCTTTCTTCGCCTGCTAATAGAGTCGTAGTAGTCACTGGCAGCGTTCTGAAGTACCTTTCTGCAGAAACTGTCAAACATGTGCCTTACGTGTTCTTCTCCTTTGATATCCAACTAATTTCCTCCATTCCATTGCACGGCCTCCAATACATTTACTACGGACAAGGAGTGTGCTTTGGCAAGGAAGGAAATATATGGATATAAAATTGCGGCATTGTTTTTCCATATGCCTATTGTTTTGGGAGTGGTATAGTTAATTTATTTAACTGTACGTAGATAAGGGTGGGATTTGAACCCACGGTCTCAATAATGAGATGTCAACCGACGTAGACACCTTATCATATAAGAAGGCGATAAGCCTTCTTTGCACAGGGATGTTAAGTACCTGTTGCATTTTGAATGAACTTTTAGACGCAGATAATAAATTGCTTTACGCGTAGTTAAGCAAAATATCCTCTACCAAGGCGTAGGTGAGAGGGAGCTCCTGCTCAAAAATATGGCGCTCTTCCTCGTTTAAAAAGTATTCTTCAATAGCACAGGCAAAATACTCCCGTGCATTAGTCTGTGCGTAATCTTCGAGTAGAATCTTAGCGTGCTCATGTTCTTGTTGAAAAACTTTGTCTACTTTTAAGTCGGATTTGGTATCGTATTCCATGTAGTGCCCAAATTCGTGAAGAACTGTAGAAGCCCGATCACACTCTAGGTATATACGCTTATTAGCGTAGACAGTTAAACCGGCTATTGAACTAGAACTGTATTCCGGGAAATCCACATATACCCCACTAAGCTTTATCTTCCAATCGTTACTCAAGAAGGACTCAATCACCTTCTCTGGCAAAATTTCTGTAGCTGAAAGCACCGCATTGCGCCTATAGAAGGTAACAGGGGTGATTGCAGTCTCCTCATCTAAAAGACTGCCTATGATGTGAGGCTCTGGTAATGGTGTAAAATCTTCAACCATCAGCCTATACAGCGCTACAGCTAACTCTCCTCGAGTCGGAATCGCAGTAGGTGAAGAATCTGGATCATGTAATCCTATTTTAATGGCGGCTACAGTGGAATCGTTATATTCATTATGGATGTACCAAGGTAATGTAGAGGTGTCATAGTAGTATTCAGCGGGATAAAAATAGACCCCAAAGCGTGGCAGAAGAGTTCTCCACACCACAGCCCACGTAACCTTTCCCTCGCTAAGGAATTTATACTCCGGTACTGTTAATACGTCTTCTTGATATAGGCGTGTTACATATCCAGAGAACCATGGCGCGCATTCTTCCTGAAAACCCTGTGTATCTACGCGTAGCGCCCTAGCTAAGATGGTGGCATACTCGCCACCCGTCAAGGTTCTGTCTGGCGCATATATACCATTCCCGCAACCCGAGACAATACCGGCATCCGCCAAGTACTCCACGGCCTGGTAGTATGGGCTATTGACTGAAACGTCTGAAAATGTAGGCAGTGTGGTGAATCCTGTGCATAAGAAAAGCATTCCTGCAAGGCATAGCCCCAGAAACGCTTTGTGTTGTTTATTCATCAGATACTCAACTCCTGAATAGGATATCCGTGATCAGCAAACCACTGCTGAATAATAGTGCGCTCACTACACGGATTATTTGGAGCCTCGTGCACTATAAGGGCGAAGGTCGGCTCCACTTTTAAATCCAGAATTCGTTTCACCATTTGCTCCAGTTCCGAGAAGACTCCAAGCACCCCATCGAAGTTCAACTGATCTAATTGCTGTCGATAGTGTTTTAGAAAGGCGCACTCCTCTGGGCTACGTACAGAACAAGTGACAAGACCACGACATTCATTTTCGCACATTGGGCCAGGTGCAAACTCTGGAAAGCGAAGACCATTAAGCACACCCTTCCTATCTAGAAAGATGTTGGCCTGCCCTTGAAAATTATGGTACCATTTAGGATCCCACTTGGCAGTGCTGAATGGCACGATATCTGGCCTGAAGAACCTGATCCTATAAAAATAAGAGGTGCAGAGCTTCATGCCCCACCTCTTCTCATCCTTTGCCATGCCTTCCACAGGTCGTAGAGAGTTGTAACTGACCAGTAGAGTCCGTATAGGACGATAGGAATAAAGTGCCCACAGTAGGCGGCAAAAAGACACAAGCCAAATGTGACGAGAATAAAGAGGGCACCAAAAATCGGATACCACCTCGTCATTTTGTAACTGAGCTTCAGAGTACACCCCTCCTCTTTGAAATTAAATCCGCTGGACAGAAACAGAGATGGGCTCCTTACCGAATGCTCTCTTATAATCTGCCTTGTACCGCTCATAGGCAGAGTTGAGGTCATCGTAGTAGAACTGGCTTCCTCCCACAGATTTCATAGCCTCTCGAAATTCAACGCACTTATCAAAATCTCCATCGCGCAAAGACTCATGTACTCTGTCTACTGCAGAACCTCTGCAGGATGCCCAAGGAAAGTAATGCTTTTTACCAACCTTGATATCCGCCACAGTATAACCAGCCTCCACGTAATAATCCGAAACAACATAGTCCGGATTATCTACATCTACCAAGCCATACGCGTCTACAATGGAAAGCCTAAAATGCTTAGGCACGTTGTTGAGGATTCGGTAGTAAACTCTGCGCTGCACACGCAAATACTTGCAATGCAGGATAAGGAGGAGTGCGGTGTTGTCGATAATGAATGCATCAAAGGTTACATCATTTGGACGATTTTCCGACTTACAAGCATCAGCGATAACCTTCTCGATATAACCACGCAGCGCCATTCTCTTATTCCTCCAAAATACATAATAGTCTGCATCTGTATTGCCCTCGCGGTATGCTTTAAGGTAGGCTTCCACAGACAAGAAATCCATGCTATCTCGATAAGCAAAATTCTCTTTCAGCCATTTCAGGAAAGAGTCAATTTGAACCGCACACTTTGGAGAGTGGTAGTTACCCTCCCCACTCCACTCGATGCTACCATCAAGGCAGTGATGATAAAGGGTCTGATTCTGAATACCACAAATGGTTCTGGCTACATTGCGGATTGGAATATAATCTCTCATAATAGCGCAACTCTCTTTCTAATTATTGAGACTCGTGAATAGGGAGTCCCGGGAATTTAGCACGAATCTGTTCCGACCCTAGGACAAATCCATCATCAAGTATGAAGTGCCTGGTGACCTTCGGCTTTCCACAAACAGAACACCGCTTCCCCAGGGCAAGATGCTCGGTGTCGAATATGTAGGAGCGAATAAGACAAGCCACATAGTTGTGCTTGTGATCCGACTTCGCATCAGAACTGCTTGTGTTACTTTTCTTCTTTTTCCGGTACCGCATGGTATCATTCTCGTAATTCATAAGCACCTCTATATAAATAGCGCAGGAGGGAGCGGTACACTGAACGCCCCCTCCTGTACTGGCTGTTTCCTCTTTCGTAAGCCTTTGGCACTAAGGTGAATACTCTGACATCCTAACGCACGTCTGCGCTTTATAGGAAGGGACCCGTGCGAGGCAAACTTAGCCTTACTGGACATTTAACAAACTGCATGTAAAGCAGGCACCAGTCCGAAACTACATATGTAGGATGCGAAAAGCCTCATGCGATACAGAATTGACGGCATCTAAATCATATAGGCCTTCAGCGTCGAGATATGCCTGTTCAATGAACTTTACCGTAAGGGGTGCGTTACCTACGACCTTCGCATAATTTTCTGCGTTGCTACGATTAAGCACTACATAACAGAATGCTTCCGCAAAATACTCATGCTTATTAGTTTTGCAATAAGCCCCCGTAACCTTTGATAATCCATCCTCCTCCAGTTCCATGACGCTATTTATCATGATGGTCTCCCCAGTAGCCTTCATAACAAAATGTCCCATTTCATGGATGAGTGTGTGGTTGCCAAGATGGTCCCCAAGCTTGTTTGACAGGAGGATTTGGCTGTCTGCGGTTAACCCTATGGCTGTCGGATGCTCCTCCTCGTATTCGCCCATATCCGGGCCAATGGTTATGGACCAACCGAGGTGTTGAAACTCATCAACATATTTTTGAGGGAGAATTGCGAGGTCGTAAATTGCCTCATTACGCATACGCCAGCATGTAGGTGAAAGCATCTGCATATTTACCTTCACAGCCAAATCTGGTACTTGTTGGTGGATATAATCCTCGGTAGCAATTCGATACAAGAGGGTAGCGGTTTCGCCACGGGTCATGCATTGATTTACATCTGGCAGCTCGGCGTAGAGACCAGTGGATACCATTGCGTATTTCAGATCCGCATCTATATCAAACACAGGAGCTTGTTGAGTAAAGCACCACGCCGGGTATGGATTAAAATTAGAAGCCCGGCAGATTAAATGCCAGGCTTCCAAACATGTAATTCCATTTTTCTGATATCTCTCTGATTCTGGCCCATTGAGGACGCCTGAATGAATAGCTGCCCACAGAGCTTGCCGACACCAGTGATTGCCAGAGTACTCTTCGGCAACAGCTTCAGGTTGCAGTGTCTTCATCAGCATAACAATAAACTCATCAAAGCTGATGGTATTATCCGGTGCGAAGCGGCCTCCTCCAACCCCCGAAGTAACGCCCATATCTGTTAGATATTCAATGGCCTCGTAATGCGGAGATTCGATAGGTACATCAGAATATGAGCCAGTAGGAGTTTGAGCAGAGACTGCCAAAGTCAGTTGGCTGAGGCAAAAAACTGCCGCCAGGAATTTAAGTAGGTGCCTTCTCAACATAAAACCTCCAATATGCTTTCTACAGCTTTCTCAACTCATCCTCAACATCGGATAAGGTGCGTTTCCACGCCCTATAAGTTAAGTTTAGCTTTACTCGTTTCCATGTTGACAGCTCTGTATGTTTATGACACAGTTTTACCATAGAGCCATCGACTCTCGATAAAGACTCTAACGTTTTCTCTGAATAACTCTTGCCACGCACAACAAACAGGAAGGAGTAAAGGTATGTAGAGACGAACGATATAACAACGCAGGCAAGCATTGCACAGAGTCCAACCACGATTAGGACAGACATGAGAGCTGCCCTATCTAGCTGTCGATCCACTATCCACCGTCCCATAAGCGGCGCTAACCAGTTTGCTGTGTATATTACCTTTCCGTAAAAGTTATCCTCAATGACCGAGATGTTGTCCCTTGCGGTGTTGGCGTCTCCCTTGGTCCAGTAATAGTCCTCGCCCTTCTCAACGATTCGATGTGTAACTAACTCATCAAACCCCGGATGATAATAGGTGATTACATCGCCCACTTCACAATCCTCAAAGTCAGAGAAGTGTACAAGTATAAACGCCCCTGTCTGTATCGTAGGCTCCATGCTTCCACTCACAATCACCGCTGGCTTATTGCCGAATAGAGGGGTCATGTAGAGAGCAGCGAGCACCACTAGGACCGAGAGAAACAAGGATACGCGTTTCCAGACTCTCATACGTGTACAGCAGAAAACGGTCTGCCACCCAACAGCTTCCTGCCAGCTGCCATGGCTTCCCGCTCAGTCTTGAATCTCGTTGCCTCATGCTGAAGCATAGTAGGGGACCACGTCACACTCCCTCTTACGAGAAAGGCACCAGAGAGCAGCTTAATCACATACACGCCTTCCACACTCCTTGTAAATTGTTATGGCGCTGTGGGTGGGATTTGAACCCACGGTACCTTTCGGTATCACCAGTTTTCAAGACTGGCTCCTTAAACCACTCGGACACCACAGCATAAAAAAATAGCAGACTTTAACCGGTCTGCTGGCGGATGATATTTAGATGTATTCACCTGCGTCATTCCGTGTGAAGATCTTCCAATCGAAATTCTGCCCATGACGCTCAGTCCATGCGCTATCCCGGCAGATGCAGGTATCAGAAGCGTATTCAACGCCAGCCAGATAGGACTCTATGACTCCCTCAATACCGACCCCCAGCACGGCGGCCACCCACTTGCACATTTCGTCATGGGCTTCTTTATGAGTTCCAAAAGCGGCAGGTGCGCTGATCTCTCGCTCCCTGCACTCAATAAGTAAATACTCCAATAGGCTCACTCCTCTGCCAGAACCAAGGGAGCGGCCTTGGCTTTTTCCAATGCTTCAAGAGCTTCGGTGTAAGCATCTCTTGCTGCATCGAGCTCTTCCTGGGCCTTTAGCACATCAAACGCTTCTGCATAACCCTGCGACTGCAAACAACTGACATACCCGGAAATATCATAATCAGCCACAATAACGTAGTTAATAAGCACTCCGTTCTCATATAGACTGACTTTAGTGTTTCCGGTGTAAGCGTAAGAAATGACGTACTGCTTCATTACACCGCCTTCTTTCTATATCTATATCTCTCAATAATATATGTGCATGAGATCCTTCCTGTTTAGAAGTAATAGTCCATATCTGTTGCACGCTCCCGAGCAGTTTGACGTTGTAGCTCCGCTTTCTTCAAACACTCAGTGCAGACGTTCTTAAGATGCTGTGGCGTCTTGCGCCAGCGATAGACATTAAAGGACTCCTGCCTACCACACTTCTTACATGTAAAGTGTCGCAGCCCATCCTGAGTGAAAGCCTTCTTCATATTTCCCTCCCACAGTCAGCACCTATCCATGAAGCTCTTGTCCAGAAGTGCTCTCGTTTTCTCGCTTAGAGAGACGGGGTACTTTACCTGCACCTTGTGCTTACTGAACTCTCCGATATTCCTGTACTTTAGAACATCAAGGTAGGCGGCGTAGATTACTGCCGCAAGCATCACTTTCTGGTCCAAAGCATAGAGCTCATATTCATCGAGATTGCCATGAACCTTGGTGCCCTTGTGAATCATGGCTACCTGCTGCTCCCCATCATAGATTGGGTAATACATTCCGTCACGCCATGCACCAATCTCGTAGGCCGTATACTCATGGCCACTGAAGAACATATCGTACGTGGCGGCCCGCGTCACATTCAGATAGTTTCGACGTCTCGCCACCTGCCCTTCCTCAGACCCTAAGCTGGAGAGAATACGATACATCTGACTCTGCGTAACTGGTGCAGCCCCAACAATGGTGCTTTTCACAGTGTAGAGAGGCCCCTTGCTGTCACAGATCTCGATGTTGAGTGGATACACCGAAAATGGCACACGAATATTATAAATGGCCTCCCCACCATGCAGCACTACGTAGTCAGCCTGTAGCCGACTGATAGTCTGCTTTAACAGCGCACGCATTGAAATTTACCCGCCTTTCTTTCCAAATTAGAATAGCTTCTTTCCCCACACAACTAAGGCAAGGCACACAGCAAGATGCAGAGCGTGCGCGTTACATGCGGTAAACACACAGTCGTGCCTAGATCCTGTTGCGACCTCTACTCCATGCACAAAGACTGACAATCTACCACATTTCAGGCTTGCATACCCAGATGCGCCAGCAACTAGGAACTCCAGCCTAGACCGGAGTGGATTATATGTAATTGTCCCATCCTCGTCCCCGCTTATAGTGTATAGGTGCCACACCCGGCGAGAGTCCTTCACTAAGCTGTAGGAGCGGTCGCTCTCAAAAGCTGCTGGAGTGTTAGAGCGTACAGAGATGTCGCCACAGCGGAAGCCACCCATAACCCTCTCTAGCGTTACCTGCATTGCAGCTCCTCCCAATAATTATTTACCCTTTCCACTCCGTGAAGTACTTCTGGAACTCCTTCTTAGGCATGGTGGTAATCTTAGAGCCTCGCATAAAAATGTTGACTTCCTTACCACTCTCGGACCAGATGGCCTGGTAGGTACCACCAGGCAGAACGAAGTACTTGCCGGCCTTAAACTGTTGTGTGCAAATTACGTCCATTACTTTCCCTCACATTAGAAGTATTGGTGGGCCCTCTGGGGCTCGAACCCAGGACCGCCCGGTTATGAGCCAGGTGCTCTAACCAACTGAGCTAAGGGCCCGTAATCCGGTTAACCTATACACCGGAAGGTAAGGAAAGTTAGTTCTCACAGCGAGAGCACCAATATATCATTTTGCTGTTAATTTCTGAGCGTCCATACTCCTGATGAAAGTGCTCGTCGCCGGCCTCAATGTGAACATTAAGGCCGCAACTTGAACTCTGCGAATGATATTGTCCGTCCTCCATGGGAATATAAGCGTCCAGAATGGTGCCATACTCAGACAGGTCAGGAAGGTCTATGTTTATCTCATGGAGCCAACTGTCCTCTTCTTTGCTACCGCTGTTCCATTTGATCTCTGGTCCTCTGTGCTCATATGTGATATCCACATCTGTCATGTTTATTGGTCCAGATTCGGCCATTACCACTACATAGGGCTTCGTCCCATTCCGAAGGTATGGGTATGCTGTGAGGCGAATGAAATCCTCATCGCTCTCGTCTGGGATATCGGTTCTTGGGGTAAAGTTTTTAATAGCATACTCGTACGGCTCATTATTTACGAATATGGGCGTATTTTCATATATAATATTGAACATCATTGCAGCACTCAGATTGGTAATATCAGAGACATAAACTCCTTTTACACCACTAAAGCTACTATACGCTGCATCTCTAAGTCCAACATCAGTAAAGCCATTGTAGCTTCCGGATGTGTAATACGCCGAATCAAAGGCGTCCTTGCTTGTGCTTAGTCGTCCGCTGATTAAAATATCAGCATTGGAGCATCCTGCAAACACATTGCGCCCCAACTCCTTCATGGTGCTGGGAAGGGTAATTCTCGTTAAGTTGGTCTGATCCTTGAAGACTTCATTGGCTAGCTTCAGGACCTTGAAATCCCCAATCTGCTCAGGTACATTGATCTCCTTCTTGAACTGCTTATTCTCAAAAGAGTCAATCTGCAGACCATCCTCGTAGGAGCTGAAGGTGAAGCCCATAGCCTGCGCTTCTTCAATGGACTGAGCTAAACCATCTGAAGGATTGTCGTTACCACCTTTGAGAGTAACCTTGATAATGATAGTGATCTTTACACCACTCACATCAACTTCGATCTGAATCTCGTTGTCACCAGGCTTCAACTCAGTATCGGGAACCTCAGGCTTTACCGTAATGGTGGTATCACCATCAGGGCCAGTAACAGGAATCTCGATCTCCATGTCAGGATCAAGTTTGTCACCGGGCTGCAGCGTATCCCCAGGAATAGTGATCTCGATGTCATCTCCATCCCCACCAGTCCCCGGCTTAATTTCGTTTACAGTTACATCAAAGGAAGTGCTTTCACCACTGGTAAGAGTAGCTGTAATGGTAGTAGTACCAACAGACTTGCCAGTCAAAGTGTAAGCCCCCTGGCCAGTAATGTATGTAGACACCGCAGAAGGCTCGACGGTAGCTACACCGGGAGCACTACTTTCCACACTGGCAATGCTGTTGGTATCCGCAGTAGAAGACCAGTCAAAGGTAACATCCTTAGCAGAGCCGATCAGCATGGGAGTGCCATTCTTCCAGTTATGGCTGATAGCGCTAGTGTCCGGTACATCTGGCGTATCAGTAGCGTCTTTCCAGTCAAAAGACCAGTGAACCGTAGCAATATTGGCTTTGCTGGCTTCCTGAGTCTGCTTGGCCAACTTTACCTGAGCCTCGATATCCAGACTGGTAGACATGCCAATGTTCCAGTTGTTAGGAGCAAGCGCAATATCCCCATAGGCATCAGTGCCGTCGTTACGGAAAGCCATAGCAATGACCTTTGCGTTTTCAGGCTTAGCGGAGAAATCTGCTGCAAATTCAGCAACGCTCCAGCCGTTCTTGCCCTCAACATTGATAGCAGTCACCCTGACGTCGTCACTGGAGTCGTTTCGGATATTCAGGTTCTTTGCAACTTCGATTGTGCCGTCCTTAGTGATGTTAATGGGAATCTCGGACGGCACAGTTACCGAGAAAATCTTAGGAGCAGTATTACCGACAGTAAGAGTGACCTCACTGTCTACCGATCCTCCCGGCACAGTTACCTCTGCTGCAAAAGCGGTGGAATATGGAAGCACCATACTTACCGCAAGCACCAGAGACATTAGCACTTGGCGGCGTTTCTTCATCTCTTAACCTCAGCTTTCTTTAGAAAGTTAATATCAAGGGCATGCAGACTGCTTGCGTAGAATAGCTCTTCGCTTTCGTTAAGCAGGTCAACGAAAAGATTCTTCTGACGACATAAATCCACACGAACAGTATCGATAGAGTTGCGCGGATAAATCATGTTGTTCGTGATAGCGCACATCTCACCCCGAGTGATGTACTGACTTAGATCGTAAGATGAATCATAAGTAGGAACAATACCGGAATTGAGCATCTGAGCAATCTGCTTTTTGGCGTAGTGATCCGACAGATCTACGACCTTGTTATCAGTGGAGAAGTTAGCGGTGTAGAGGATACGACTCAGCATCAGGAGTACCTGGTCACGAGTGATCGGGTCATCAGGTTTGAAGTGGGTGGCACTGACACCATAGACTACACCCTGACTAGCCAGGCGGCTAATCTGAGCCTCCGCCCAATGACCCTTGATATCGAGGAATGACTTGGTTATTTCCTCTTCACCTTCGAACACAAACACACGGTCAATAATGGTGGCGTATTCGGCCCGAGTAAGATTGTAGTCCTTACCGAAAACATAACCTGGCATTCCAATCATGTAGCCGTAAAGTTTCACATCTTCTTCCACAGAGATACCCTCGTTCAGGAAGTAGTCGTTGCCTTTGCCATCAGACCCGCCAGATTGCTCGCCCTTACCGGTTTCAGTACTACCTCCACCACCTCCGTTGGTGCCGCCCCCTCCGCTGCTGCCCCCACCAGAATCACCCTGACCTTCAACGGTGATGGTGACACCCGTGGAGCCCTGCATATTGTCAGATGCAAAAGCAGGCACAGAGAGGGAGCTTAACATAGAGAGGCAAAGCAGCCCAGTTAAAAATCTTCGCATAGTTTTTCACCTCCCTTCTACTTTAGAATAGTTATTGTAACGGGCATAGAGATTGAACTCTTTTCAGATCCATCAGAGTGAAGAAGAGCAATCTTGCCGGTACAACCATAAACACCTGTCTCTAACTTGCGAGACAGAGGGGCGTACTCTACTTTGTACCCAGCGGGGATACTGTCTGACTCGTAGATACACTCATTGGTATCATCTAGATAGATATACACCTTACAGTCAGCGCCGTTCTCTTCAGAGTTCTGAATAAGAACATTAGCATCATCCCCCGATGTTTTCATAACGATGTTGGAATTTATGAAAACGGAGAACTTAGACTCCTCTGCTGCCTCGTCAAGGAGACTCTGCATATCTATGACTTCCACATTATCAATATCGATTGTTCCTTGTTGTACACCCACATCCCCAGGTGCTCCACAGGAGGCAAGCGTTAGAGCCAACAGTAGAGCCAAGACAGTAAACTTCCCCATAAAATTGCCACCTTTGTATTAGATATGGTGTCGGAGACCGGGATCGAACCGGCACGGGATCACTCCCACGGGATTTTAAGTCCTGGGCGTCTGCCAATTCCGCCACTCCGACATAAAGCGGTTAACCTATACACCGCAAGGTTTTGCCCTCAGCGTGCACTGATCTTAGAGTAGACCATAGCCGCAATAGCCGCACAGGCAGCAACACCAGCTACGACGATACCGGCAACAGCTTTCTTGCTCATGTTGAAATCACCCCCAATATAGGATAAACCGATCACGTCATGGCACGAGCAATCAGGATGAGGATCACCAGTAAGACACCGGCAATCCCTGACGCGATTGCGTTATAATTCTTCATGTACACACAAACCTTTGCTAAATATAGAAAAATACCCTGGGGCTGTTACCCCAGGGTATTTAGGTACTCTGACCACAGAGCCAGCATATCGTCAACTACCACCTTAACCTTCTCCCACTCATCAGGCAGGATGTAGAGATTGTGGAAGTCCAGCGACAACTGTAGCTTCCCACCGGACGTATTGAACATAGCGTGTGGGGAGTTGATAGCGTCCTCGTGTATTAACCTACACGAGACTTCACTCGTCCCCTCAAACGTCTGGATGGTTAAGGTTGCATTGTGGCCGGAGTAAGTTTTAAGCACTCCGAATCTGTTCTCTTTTTCTGTACAGGTAATGATACCACCTCCGACTTACTTCAGCTCCTCCAGAAGCTCACGGACAGTGCAGCGGGAACGTCCATGGAAGAGCTCGTCAACAATAGCGATGCAGAACTCAGCCACCTCGTTTCGGTCCTCAAGGTTGCCAGAGTAGAGCGGCTCAACACCCGCCAGATTGGCCAGCCGGTTAAGGATGGAGCAGGCGGCGATTGCGGCCTCATGGGCGTTGCGACGGCGCTTGTCCAGATTAGTGACCGCTTCACGGTAGTCCTCACCCTCCAGGCGGAAACGAAGCGTCTGAATCTGAACCTCCATAGCATAGACGGCAGACACATACCCGTTCAGGTTGTTCATGTTCGTCTCGATGAGATCCAGCGCGTCCTCATCGTCGTTGTAAGAGTTGACCAGAGTGATGAAATTAGTTTTGTACATTTTGATTTCCTCCATTATATCTCTTTATTGTTGGAAATTCAAACAGTTTATTTCCCTTCAGTTATATATGTGGCTTACATTCTATTTACTTAGAAGATACAGGGCTTAAAATCTTCTACTACCACCTGAATAGAGGTGTTTCCACGGAAGTTGTTCTCCTCAATTGTACCGATTATATCGAGGACCTCAGGTTCACCATACCGCTTGTACAGGTCACATTTCCCGAAACCGATAACAGTGAATCCGTCACAGGACAACTTCAGCGTGTTCTTGTCCGCTCCCACATAGGAGGCACCACGCACGCGCACACCCCTAATTACACACGTCGGCTGTCTCACCCCACATCCGAGAGGTTCAAACTTGTTTAGGGAATGCATGGCAGGCACCACTGCACCCTCAGACATATCTACATCGTAGTATAAGCACTGACGCACAGTTAGGCCCTCACCCGCTTGCTTTATCTGCTCAGTAAAGGTCTCTACCGCGTCGGAAGGAAGAGTAAGGCCAGCCGCACCCGAATGCCCACCATACGCCGTTAGGAGGGTGCTTACCGAATCCAGCATCTCCTTGGCATGGCATTCCTGTGCAGCACGAACTGAGCCCTTCACAACTCCAAGCTCCCTGCTGTTAGAGAGTACCACGGATGTAGTGCAGAATGTGTCGAGCAGCCGGCCGGCGACTATACCTAGAAGCCCCTCCTGAAGCCCAGGCATGTAAACCACGATAGGGGAGGATTGGTTCTGAGCCTCCTTGCAAGCCTGCTCTATGTAGCCTGACACCACCTGCCTGCGGCGCTGATTTATCGCAATCATCTTAGTCACATACGCGGCCCCAAGCTCAGGGTCCTCGCAGACAAGCACCTTTAGGGAGGACGAGCCACCGGCATCGTACATTCGCCCAGGAGCATTGATTAGAGGGACGAGCTTGTAGGAGAGTGTATGTGCTGTGATGGTGCCAGGAGTGCCACACTCAGCAAGCAGATTAGAGAGGCCCGGAGACACCAAGTCAAAGTGCGTATTTATGACGCCCAGTGCCCGCATTACCAGGCTTCTGTTGTCCTGAATTAGTGGCATGCTGTCAGCAATCGTTCCAATACCAGCTAGAACCAGTAAATCGTTAGAGAGGCGGGCTGGCACGTTCACACCCTGAAGCATGTGGCACGCCAATTTATAAGCCAAGCCGGCACCGCAGTAATCGTTAAACCCACAGGCCGAAGGGAACATATGCGGGTCTATGATTACGTCAGCGCTAGCAGGCACGCCCTCTCCAGGTAGGTGGTGGTCGATTACCACGATCAAATTGTTTCTCCCAGCCGCCTTATCGAGGATCTCACCGGCAGCGATTCCATTGTCAACTGTGACTATCAGGGAGTCCTGGATTCCTGCAACATGACACTCGGAGACCCCATAGCCGTCCGACAAACGCTTAGGGATGATAGTGGTGTGCTCGATGTGCAGGAACTTAAAGAGCCGTGATAGGATAGCTGTTGAGGTTATCCCATCGGCATCGTAATCGCCGACAATGTATGCATGTCGACCCTCCGACCTTGCCTGGAAGATTACTCGCCCTGCCTCAACAATACCTGGGATGCTGCTAGGCTGAAATGTAGGAGGGTGCAACAGCTCCTCTTCCGTCTGACCTGACATAGAGAGTATTGCTTCATCAACACTGGAGTAAACCGTGTTGCCACGCCTCTCCCAAAGCATACAATCACCTCATGAAAATAATTGGTGCCGGCGATGGGACTCGAACCCACACATCAATTAAGACACGGGAACCTAAATCCCGCACGTCTGCCAATTCCGCCACACCGGCATAATAAGAGCAGACTTTTACCGGTCTGCCAGCGGCTTGTTATTTGGCCTATGAAACACGATGAGCACCGGCCCCTCTTAATCACCCCCACATCGAAAGGAGCCAGAAGACTGCACCAGCTACTAAGATGAGGAGGACTAATGCCGGCGGGCACTCTCTAATCCGCCTGCTCTTGAATAGGCAGTACATACAAAGCACGAGTGAGATGCACATACAGATCACTAGCATCCAAATTATAACAGTTAGAACCAAGGGCGTCATTCAGCTCCCTCACCCTCCTGTTCCAATCGTGTATCGGCCATCTCACGGAAGTCCTCTAACGTAAGGTAACCCTGCGGAAGGTTGTCACCACTAAGGACCTCTGCACAATCTGACAGCCCAAAGGAGGTAAGGAGCTCAGCTACGATCAAATCAGCGTAATCCTCAAAACCAGAGTCAATAGATGTAATGTCGCTGATTGAATAGGAAACATCGCAGGCCAATGCCCTATTATTGTCCAAAAAGATTACAGCCCGGTACTGCTTCTCATAGCTCGTGGAGGAGCTCACACCCAGACCAAAGTAGGCACCGTCTGCTAGGTAGTAATATGGTGCGTAGTGACTGCTGCACCCACCAAATGACGCAGCGACCAGGGCCGGCTCCTCCCCACCTTCACCTACATCCTTGGCCAGCACTTGAACGTGGAAGTGGATATTGTGTTCATCATAGGGCATGTCGATGGAGTACTGCACTTCCCCAGACGCATCAGCAACAAGGCCAACGCGCTCTACGGAGCTAACCTCCTTGCCAAACATGCTCGTCGATCCCTCTCCCGGGAACGGAATGGATAGGGAGGAGCCGTCGCCCCAAGCGACAGTAAGCTGGCTCCACCCCTCTGGGATGGTTGTGGTAACTGTGCGTGAGTCATATGGGAGGTTGTTGTTTACCAGCTCAACCTCATCCTCTAGGTTGTTACTTGAACACCCTGAAAGGAGTAGCAGCGATGCCAGCGTAACCGCTCCCACAGTTTTTAACTTGAACATTGTTCTTCCTCTCTAACACTCTCTTCTGTATTATATGGGTACACTAGCTCTCATAGGGTTTCTATTAACGTCCGGTACGCTAATTTGGCGTGGGTTTCTTGACCTGTTGGGCACACTACACAACCTAGGGTTTCTTCCAACGCAAGGTGCACTAGGCGTGATTGGGTTACTGGAGCAGCTAGGTACACTAGAGATAGTAGGGCTTCTAACGAGCAAAGGCACACTCCTCGCCATAGTGTGGTTCTTTCGTCGAACGGTACACTTATGCGCAAAGGATTCCTGATACAGTAGGGCGCACTAAGGCTCATAGGATTCCTAAATAATCATGGCACGCTTATGGGTCACGGTATCCTCAAGCAAAAAGGGCACACTCGGGCACACAGGATTACTTGTTTCATGAGGCACACTCAGTGTTACTGGGTTACTATCGAAGGAAGGTACACTGGCCTCTTAGGTTTGCTTGCACGGGCGGTACACTTTACTTGTAAGGGTTGCTACTCCAACATGGTACACTAACAAGTATTGGATTGCTTGCGGGTGCGGGTACACTTTCATCTACATGGGTTGCTTGGCGCAGAAGGTACACTATTCCCAAATGGGCATCTTGGATTGTTAGGTACGCTCCCGCTTTTTGGGTTGCTCCGTGAAAGTGGCACACTCCTGATTTTAGGGTTACTCAGGTGCTAAGGTACACTTCTTGGCAATGGGTTTCTAGGCGTCGTAGGTGCACTTTTACATTCAGGATTTCTTAGGGTGATTGGTACACTGCCTTGTCAAGGATTACTGATGCCGAATGGTACACTTGTTATCATCGGGTCACTGTAACTGATGGGTGCACTTACGCATCAGGGGTTTCTCACGACTGTTGGCACACTGGTGGTTAGAGGGTTTCTAAACGGCGGAGGTACACTATGTAACATAGGGTTTCTCTAAAAACTCTGGTACACTTGTTGGCAATGGATTTCTATGCGTTGTCGGTACACTTGCTTGCAAAGGGTTAGGTACACTATGGGCGCTTTGGTTACTGGAGGAGCGAGGTACACTAGAAGAGGCCGGGTTACTCAGGCCGTATGGTACACTGCCACATAAAGGGCTTCTTATCTTAGAAGGCGCTCACCGCTACTGGGTTACTTGGGGTTTTAGGCACACTTGCTGCATTAGGGTTACTAGAGCTGTTTGGTACACCCTTAAATTCAGGATTACTGGCGTTGGAAGGTACACTCAAATCCACATGGGCTACTCCAGTGTTTAGGTACGCTAATGATCAAGTGATTACTCAAACGTTCAGGCACACTTGCTGCGTTAGGGTTACTAGAGCTTTCTGGTACACTCCCTCACGATGGGCTTCTTTTCTTTGGCAGTACACACTTTGGGCTGTTGTGCTACTCGCATTATCAGGCACACTTGAGGCTTAAGGATTACTACATTTCTTAGGCACACTAAGGCGCATAGGGTTTCTAGTGTTGGCTGGTACACTTAACATTACAGGATTTCTAGTTTTGGCAGGTGCGCTATTGTCCGAGGGGTTCTTGTTCCTTTAGGCACACTATTGCATACTGGGTTTCTCATACGGCGGGGTACACTTGGCTGACTCGGGCTACTAAGGTCCTGAGGTACACTTGCGATCTGAGGGTTACTAAGAGCGATCGGTACCCTATGTTAAGAGTGGTGAGGCTTGTGGCCCAGCTTGGCGATCTCATAAGGCTCGGTGACCTCAAGTCCCTCCAGCTCACGCCACACGACCCACATATCACGCAGGAACATCTTTACGGCGTAGCGTGTGGCCATACGATGCTTGACGATAGGGGAGAAGTCCTCGTCCCGGTTATCCAGGCGATTCTTGTAGTCGTAGTAGACCTTACCATAGTAGGAGTCTTTGGCCCGCAGGAATGCAGAGCCGAGGACACCAACCAGCTTGGTTTTGAGGAACGGGTTGTAGGTGAGCGACTTCTTCATCTGCTCCTTCCCGTCCTTATCGATGTAAGGGCGCTCCTCAGTGTACCACTTGCCAACGCCACGCATCTTATCCTTGTCAGGGTCGCGCTGCACGTCCAGGCCGGCATAGCGCCAGAAGGAGGAAGCGTGGCGCGCCTTGTAGGGATCGAAGTACGCGAGGCACACGGCGGACATGAGCGGTCCGCAGCCTTTTACCCCTGCAAAGAAGGCATCCCACATTGGATGTGCTTTGACCTCACGCTCAGCAACCTTCGTGAGCCCCTCCTCCGTCTCCAGCAGCCGCTTGTAGGATGTCACCAGATCATAGTCAAGGCGGCTCTTGATGTACTCCGGATTGTTAGGGGTGATGGCCTTTTCAATGCTTCCACGACCCTCAAACTCGGAAACGAAGTAATCGGTGATGCGTCTGTACTCAGAAAGAATAGCAGGAAGGTACTTGGTGTCCTCCTCACCTTCCTTGACCTCCTCCACCAGGCCCGGCCGCAGGCTGGCTACGATGCGATTGCCAGTAGCGATACGGAGTTTCTGGATGTCGTAGATGCCACCAACGATGTTGCGAATCCTGTTCTTTTGAATGTCCATAAAACAAATCCTTCTTTCTGTCTATATTGGATTGGGCTTTACCCTTTCATGTATATATGAGCATAAACCCCTGTTTACTTAGCCGCGTCCACCTCAACGAACTTAGGAGTATTCCCAACGGGACAACCATCGACCCAACGCTCGTACATCTCCTCGGGATCATTGCACGTGCAATGTGCGACCCCATCAGCGTCCAGCTCAGGACATTTTGCTATACACCTGAACATTGCAACTCCTCCAACCTAGAACGTCAAACCCTGCTCACCTATCTGGTGTAGCCATCCGAGCTCTCTGGCCTCCAGATTTCTAGCAGAGTAATCGTCTTCACTCATTTCTGGGATTATAATTGTGTCCCCCACATCAATGCCTAGAGACCTTAGGGTACACAGATCTCTTGCAACATCCCACATGCTATCGTGGGCCTTACCATGGGTTGCTGCGATATGCCTATACCCCTCATTATTCTTCGTATCGCTGAAGTGGACTTGGTATATCCTGTCGCACCAGTTAACGGGAAACGCGTACTCCTCTAGCAGCACGTTCTTACTAGCCTGGTAATGGCACAGATCAAAACACATGCGAACCTGTGCTGCATCTGTTTCCTTAAGAATGTACGACAGCGGCTCTTTGTAGCCACCAGCAGGACCCATATCTAAACTAGCGACTGTATTTTCCAAAAGAAGCAGTAGGGAGGAGCTCTCTCCTACGCTGGCCATTAACGCATTGATCCCATCAGCAACACACAAGTTGATGATAGACTCCAACGTGTATGAGACGTGGAAGAGCACACAAACTGTAATGCCAAGCTCCTCCGCGTACTGCTTCTGACGCAACAGATAGTTTAGGGTAGCATCATACAGTGATGTAGAGAGGACTATCTCCTCAATGTTATGGGCACCGAAGGGAGCGTGCAGCGTTACGTGTTTTAGTCCGTACTTCTCTACAATGGCTCTCCAGTTCGTTTCCCCTTGTGTAAACGATGTAAGGTGGAACTCCACCGCATCGTTCATATACGGAACAATCAGCTTTGGGACATCTCGGTAGTCGGCGGCAATCTTTGGAGCAATAATCACTTATGCTTTCCCCCTCGTCTTTTTGCCACCCCACCGCTATACACATTACCCTTTCTTAAACATAGGGCACCTCGCAATTTTGCAGGAATCCTCGCCAGCCACTTTGATAGCATCCCAGCCCGGCACCGAGCTGAAGGACTTGGACCACGGACACCCGCGAACCTCTTCACCCAACTCCTCAGCATCGTCAGCAGACGGGATAGCATTTACACATTCCCAGCAGGGCTGCTGCCACGTCTCCGGCTTGAACCCTGTTTCCTTCTTGATGCGCCAGATATAGGACTTGCCAGAGTCATCCTCCATGACATACTCAGACTTGTCTGCGTTGCAGCCAATGATGGCCTCACCCCATACCACGGCCATAGCTCGCGCCATTACTGCGTTGTCCACAGAACTCGGGTCTACCACGAAGGACTTATGCAGCTTCTCTTTACCAGGCTTCCCCACATACTCAGAAATGAGGTAGACAGTCCGCGGGGCCGCCATGTCAATGGTGACCACAGTAGGAGGGACAGTGTCGATGATGACGCTCTCAACGGTATTGTCCATCTTGAAGAGCCGCTGCAGCCACGCACGAAGGCTGTTGCTCCGATGCGGCATAGACATGCTGCCCAGAAACCTGACACCGTGCCGCCTGCTGTAGGCATACGCATTGTACACGCCAGACCCATTGTCGATGATAGGAGCATCGGAGTTGATATACAACGTGTCCTTGGAATGCTCCGCTCCCACCTGAGAGCGTACCATTCTGATCACTTCATGCGGAGCTGCCCCACACTTAACCTCACATTGGATAGGGGTGATGACCGCACCCTTCTGAGTGATAGGGGTGACCTGCACAGTTGTAAGCTTCTTCATTTTCATGACCTCCATATTTCTCTATTTAGTCCCAATTCATAGGAAGATTGCTTATGAACTTCTCGATGCGCCTGCTCTTAGGGAGAGCCTTGTCAGCGACAAAGCCACCAATCGCAAGGACAGCAAAAAGCCCCGCCATAATCAGCAGGGCCGGAAAAGCGTTAGCCAGGTATTCCATTGTAGTACCTCTCTTTCTTTAACGGCATAATAAAAACGGCCTCGCATTTAACGAGACCGTTTTCCACAAAGATTAGATTGTGATATTCACAGCCTGTAGAGCTCTACAGGCTGTGTGGGAGCTCGCTGTATTCCGTTCTCCTCAACTTACAATCACCCTCACAGAATCCAGATACTGAACATACCAAGAGTACTCACGCCCGTAGGCTAGAATTTTAAGCAAACCTGTAGTTTTAGCATCTCTTGCTATAGCTCTACTTATGTCGTTCTCTGGTAATACCGTACCGTCATTTATTACGACGCGCCGTTCCGAAGGAAGAGTACTGACGTGTTTCCAGTCATCGCCTACTGGGCACAGCCACCCAACCCCTAAAGCATCCTGAATAGTTGCCCCGCACACTACTCTACCAGTTTTCTTATTCTCCCAAACAGGTGTTCTTTTCCCCACTTTTCCCATCACTGCCATCCCTTCGTATAATTTCATCTATCGCATCAAAACGATAGTTTCGATTAAAAAGCTCTGTGGTTTTATTAGGCAGCTTCTGTAAAGCCAACAGATAATTCCACAGATCAGGGTGGTGACTGTACAGATGCTGCAATTCCGACCACCCTGCGTTAGGACAGAAGAAGCAACCTCCCCGTGAAGTGAACTCATAGATAGGGGAGAGAAGGTTATACCGCTTACAGAGAGCCAACGCTGACGCTTCAGCAACACCGTACTTAGCCAGAAGCGAAACTTTATTAGTTCCGGCTAATCTGGCTAATCGCTTCGGCTCGTCGGCTGCTATACCAACATACTGTGTAATTTGCCCCCTTAGGGTTCGTATGTACCTCTCCAGCGGTCTGTTTTTCAGATCCCGCTGTATGTAGCATTTTCCGCACAAAGGCCATGCGCGCACCTCTCCCTTCTTGGGGCCCTCTAGTGACTGGACGGCAGAAGAGATCCAAATAGGCCTTCCTGTCCCGAACAACAGTGACCTTTATCCCAGCCGCCTTCAGGAATGGAATAGCTGTAGAGTGTATAAACTCTCGATGCTCTGGATGCTCACCAGATATGCTACTTGTAAACCTAACCTCACAGTAGATAACCTCATCCAGTGGAAGAGTATGCTCTAAAGCTAAGAGTATCGTAGCCATACTGTCTTTGCCGAATGAGCAAGAAGCTATGTGTTTCACCTAGATATCAACTCCGTTACTTCAATTTCACAAGAGAGGATATCTGTTGGAAGAATTCGTGACTAACTACCTTGAAACCCACATTAGTGCTTAAGTATGCCACCATTGTACACTTTCTCCCGACCCAGCTTCTACCCACCAAAGATGCGTGTGTAGACCATACAACAATCGACGATTGTCAAAATAGAGAGAGCAATGACAATGGCTATGACTATATTTCTGTGAGTTCGCTTCATAAGGCTTCCACCTCATAGCACTCGTCCAGATCAGAATGATCCAAACATACAGCAGAGTTGTCCGCCTCTACGTGAAGGTACATGTTGTTATCCCCACAACAGAATACACGGGTATCCATAGGAAACTCCAAGAGCTCAGTGATAAGCCCACGTACCGTGGAGCCAGACAAATCCTTACGCTTTTTAATATCGAACATTATATTTCCTCCCACTAACGCGAAAAGTAAAGCCTCGTAGAATGCTGAAAGACTTAGTAAGAGCGCTCACCCACGCCAATCATGTATAAATGTTTCAGGCTCACGCAATGTGTATGACTTCTTCGCTGGATCAGTCACCATCTTCTCAATCTTAGAGACTCCGCTAACAACTACCTGCACGGCGTCAAGCATCTCAAACGAGTTCTTTATTGCACGCCTCTTTTGCTGGAGCTCCTTCAACCTCTTGTAGCTCTTATACCCTTCTGCAGCATTGAGATTACAGAACTCTATGTAGTGCAGCTCATCACAGATCTCCCTATCAACAGTAGACAGATTTTGAGTAAGCTTCTCCATTTCCTCTACAACTTGGTTTTGATAGGAATTTAAGCTGCTGATTACTTTTAAAACCCAATCCAGGCAAGAGGCTTCTTCCCCATACGAGATGTTGAATGCCTCTGGGAACTCCTGAAGCTTAACGAGTGTCTTATGCCTAATAATGCACGTCCCACTCTGCTCAATAACCGGCAATGCGACCTGTGCTTCTCTGGCTCCCTCTGGTGTTGTGAACCCACGAGCATAGGAACCAGTACGGAGTTCCTCACCAGTAAGCCACCCATCCTGCCCAAGCACTTTCAATTCTTCCTGGTTGAACACAAAATAAGGACCTTGGCTACGCATATAATCTTCCTTTCTCTCTACACAGTACCCCCATAAAGATTATGGAGCTGGTAGACGGACTCGAACCCCCGACCTGCTGATTACAAATCAGCTGCTCTACCTACTGAGCTATACCAGCATAGGAGGCAGACTTTATCCCGTCTGCCAGGGGTAGATGGTTTATTTACGAAGCCAGTCAGCGAGTGGAATGCCAAGACATACAGCTCTTTGCCGTGCCCACTCAATGGGGTAAACTGTTCTCACCGTGTTACCGCTGACCAGAAGTGCGGCTAGCACCTCCCCTCCACGCTCCAGGTAGAAGGGGATGAAGAAGGCGATAGAATCATGGGTGTGGTCGTAGAAGGGCTGGGCGTAGAATGGATTGGCAGAGAGTCTGCGCTCAGCGTCCTCGACAGAGTATCGCAAACCACTGAGAAGCTTTACCTCTGACGTACCCGCCAATTTTGTACCCAGACGCAGTTTGTTGTCCAGAAGTACGTGCTTAAGAGACCGATCAGAATACGTTAGGCCCTCCTTTGTACGGAGGCACAGCTTGTCCGTGTAGCGGTAGAAGAGGAGAGGCTTCTTGTCATCCTCTCGGCCACCCAGGTACCGGACACTAACGAAGTTGATGTTCTCATATAGGTTATGCAATGCCACATACATGAACTTGCCATCCGAACGCAACAGGCCCGTGTTGATCGTCTCCCCATCTTGGACGCCCACCGCCCGTGCTCTCCAGATGAGTATACGTAGGAAGTAGCTGATGTCCTCTGCTGACTGGAGTAGAGAGGCGTGGTCCATATCTTCCTGCATGGCATATGCGCACTCATACATGAAGGCCTCAGTTACACTCTGCTTACCGCCGAGCCAGGCTTCCAGCGTGAACCCATGAAGTGGTTTGGTGCGGCTTGACAACACCTGCGCACTCTTGCTGTCCACATAGGCGTCCCCGAGGTGCTTTTTGATGTAGGAGAATACTCCAGCCATCGTTCTGATGTGGAAACCTGACCAACCACTGCCCGAGCGCGTGAACAGAGCGTATAGGGGCTTATCGTTCTCAGTGAGCCCGGTAGGCCGTACTGCCCACTTCGCGTCCCGCAGGTCATCCCCGACAGAGGTTTTCATAGGTGTGCCGTTGGCCCCAATCAGGAGAAGCCCCTCCTTTGAAGCTTTATTCACGTCGGCAACTCGTACGAAGCCAGGGGTGCTATCTGACAGCTCTGCCTCCGCAGCAAGCGCATTGCATGTGGCGAAATAGGAGAACGCCTCACCGGCATCTCCCAGTACACGAGACACCGCACTGGAGGCTGTGTAAGACTCGGATCGCAGGGAGGCGGGAATGGTGATATCGTTTTCTAGCTTAATGTGAGGAAGGCGCGTACCGAGCCACAGCATATCCTCCGTGTTCACGCACTCTACATCCGAATCCTCGCCAATTGCTTTCTTGGCCAGCGTACGCCCTTCACTCTTTAAAAGTGAATGGCAACACACCGTTTGCTGGATACGAAGCAGAATGTAGGAAGCGAGTGCACAAATGACCCGCATACTTCTCTCCCCATTAGACATAGCGAAAGCAGTAGCGCTCTTCATCTCCTCACTCCCTAGAAGACTAGCAATTCTGCTATCTTTTAGAAAAGAGAGCATCCTAGATGGAGCGGTGTGGTACGTAGAGGACTTACGCTGATAGTACTCTGGGAGGGAGGCTAGATCGATCTCCATAGAAGGGAAGATAAAGTTTGCCGTTGCGCTGCTTCCATTAGTGGACAGCACAATATTTAGATGCAGCGTAGTCCTGTCTGCCCGGAGCTTTGCACTGCTCACACCATCAGGCAGGTCCCCATAGATGGTAGTTCTCTCCGCCGGAGGCATAAACAGAACAGTCGTTGAATCCACCAAATCCCACCAATCGCGGGCACTCGGGTCGTACATCTCAACATCTGATAGAGGCAGACTTACTCCGTACACGCAATATAAGGACTCAGCGGACCAACCGAGAAAGCCCTCAGGCAGCAGTTCAATAGAGTCCGAAGTCTCATCATAGAGGCCGAATTTCTTTCTGGCCTTTTGTCTCTGCTTCCTTGACGGGGCTCTTTTAATCATTCGAGCTTTTTGTGACATAACGCATCTCTCTTTCTAGTTACATAAAGTTCACCATCAGTATTGCAGTTGATAGCATGAAGAGCGCAGCGTACTGAATAGTTGTACCCCAGTAGAGGCCGTGCTCCAAAAATTCATGCATAAACCCACGCGCTGATTCATACATGGCTTTAGCACTGAGCGATACTGCGGCGATCCAAAGCAGTATGGTCACGGCATCTCAGCTCAGCACAGGCTCTGCCGTGGTCCGGCCAATAGGGAGGAGTCGAGCCCCTACCACCGCCGCCGAGGTCTTGTCCTCGAACCGCTTGGCCTTGTTGATTGCTGCTACCCACTGGTCATCGCCAGCGTAGTAGAGATTGTTTTCGACATCCTGAATAACGTATTTCAAAACTTTACACACTCCTTGTACTCCAGCCCCAAGACTCGTTGCTACCTTCTCCCGGAATTCCTCTGCACACAGGGAATCGATAACGCTCTGCGCAGCCTCTTCAGAAGGGAAGAAGTTAGCACTTTGCAGGTTCTCGGCTACCTCCCCGTCGTCCCTGAGATAATGCACGATATTCCACATCCTGCGCTGTACGACATAGGTGTCAGCTCCATGCACTTTGCAAACACTCAACAGAGTGGAGCGCCAGCTGTACTCAGCTGTTATACGCTCAGGGATGAGAATTCTGGAGTCAATGAGAACGGCATCGGTAGCCAACAAAACAGCTGCTCTCCTAGCATCTGCTACACTCCGGTAATGTGTAGCCTGCTCACGACTACACAGTCGGAACTCCTTACCGTTTACGTAGCCACCATTCCTCTGACCTTCTACCCAAATGACATAGCCGTCGGACTCGTAGATCTTTACCTCAAAATTCTTGCCGTGTGCGTGTTCACACGGTACAGGCCGGAGCCACGGAGTGTCATACACAAACTTGTAGGACGGCTTTTCATTGCGTACCCTGTTCTTGGGAACAGTTGTTACCAGGAAAGGCTTGAGGTACTTTGAGCGGCTAGGATGCCGTAACTTGCGAAGGGCTTTCGCCTCGATTTGACGGATGCGTTCCTTTGTGAGCCCAAGTGCCCGTCCACACTCTACCTGAGTCTCCCCTCCCATTGTAACCGTACGGACGACCTCGATTTCCCGGGGAGTCAATTTAGGCAGGAGTTGCTCGATTTCTTCAGATAAGCTCTCAGCCCAAATCTTGTCCTCCGCCTGCGAAATAGTGTCATCGTAGAGCTCGCATTCCTCAATGCTGCACTCCCTGGCTGCCTCACGCTCCCTGCGGCGCAGAATGCGTTCAGCCCTACTGTAGAGGCAACCGTAGAGCCGAGAGGAACCCTTGCGAACCAGGTCAGGCTTATTCTGGCAAAGCTCCAGGTAGTAGAGCACCAGGTCCTGCTTACCATCCTCGTCAAGATTGTACTTGGCAGCCACGTTGTCGCAGATGTAGAGGTACTTGTCACGGACTTCTTCAATTCTCTCTATAGTCATTGCTATTTGCCTCCTCAGCCCTTGAGAGGCTCCACCGTGGACACGGCGTTAACGTTGATCACCTTGCGGGAACCGTTGACCTCGATAACCACCGCAGACTCGTCGGCGTCCACGATCCGCCCGACAATCTGGAACCCATTCACGATGATAACGCGAACCTCAGCGTTCTTACGAGCCAGCTCTTGCAGTTCACTCTTCATCAACATCTTTTTCTGTATCTCCCTTCAGATATTGCTATGGGTAATATCCCATCAGTTATATATGTAGTGTATATCTCAGATTCTTAGTGCTTACGCAGCAAACCCTGCTCCTTAAATACAGACTCAAAGGTCTTGTAGTTCAACCCACTGGGCTCAGGAATGGCGAACACCACATTCTTGAAGCATCCACGGAAGTTAGACTGCAGCTCCTCCGCAAAGATGCGTGCCACCTCGGCCGGGTCATTCAAAAATGCCCCACACCCAAAGGCACCAAGAATAAGAGTGTCACAACGGTTCATTGCGGCCACACTCAGCAGAAACTTAATGCGCTGACTAAGTGCCTTGATATTCTCCATGAGCCCAAAGGAGGCGTAGCGAAGCCCTACCCCATAATTAGGAGCTGCGCAAGTAAGCACGTCACAGAACGTTACCACATCGCCATTAACGAATGGCACGTCCGGAGTGTAGAGGGCACGGTCGCAGTACATCCCCTTGTTCATGTGCTCCCTGTTCCAGGCGTAGTAGGAATAACGGAAACGCTCCAACACGGGGTAGAGGGCGGAGCTGTGACAGAGGCACTCCTCCTGGGCACGACTTCCGGAAAGGTATCCACCGCCTGGATTGATTTAGGAGGCGAAGTTGAGCACACAGCAATTACCGCCGTAATCATTGAAGATCTCTGCCACAGTGTCGTTGGCGGTCAGGTGGAACTCGGTCTGCCTCTCCAGAGGAAAAACCACCGGAGCATCAGGCCCGTAGACCACAGTGGATTTAACACACTCCTCAATCTCGTGACCATAGGAGCTGCGCATCTCCTTGTCATGTGCCTTAGCAAGCTCCCTGCGCCGCTGCTTCGTAGTCGCTGCAAACTCTGCGTATTTCATTTAGAGTACCTCAACTTTCTTTATAGTCTGCTTTAATCAATGTGAACGATTCCATAGAATGGAGGAAGGATAACTGAAGTAGGAGCCTTCTCAGACAAATAGACCGTGCTAGTGCTCCTGTCCACATCCATGCTATACTGATCCAATTGTTCAAAGTCCTCGACGTTGATGACTTCTCCATCCTTGACAAAGGTAAGACGCTCGAAGTTGTTCCCCACATAGTTCATAGAAATAGCGGGCATAGAACGGAAAACTACAACGAGCAGTAAAAGCATGAGCACGATGCCCACACCGACTAGAGCCGGAACGTTGACCTTCTTACGCATAAAACGAACCTCACCTTTTTACAACCTCGTAGTAAGACCAGCCTTGGCAGTAACTGTTAGCAGCCGCTGTGGCCTCTTCACGAGTAGTGAACTTTTCAGCGTTCTCTTTGACATAAGTGACGTGCCAGCCACCCTGAAAACACCGACACAGCCACCTGTCACCGGTTAACTTAACAATGTACATACACTCTCCTTCTTTCTCTTTTAATTTTGAAGTGGTGGAGGCGGCGGGAATCGAACCCGCGTCCGAAATAAACATTGTCAGACTTTCTACATGGTTAGGGTGTTTTACTTACACTCTGCCTTGGTGGAACCCAACCTCCATAGCAGTAGCGGACAACCAGTTCTTTTTGCCACGCGCCTGGTATGCCCCTTGCGTGTTGGCCCAGTCTTTAAGATGACCCACACAGTTTAGTAGGACTGGAACACTGTTGCTGTGTGAGGTGTCCCCTAACCGAGGTTAGGGTAAGGGAGTTAAGCCGCAACGGCCTCCCGAGTGAAAGTGTTGTTGGCACTTAATTGTTGCGCTGGATTGATAGGCAGTAACCGGCTTCTGCCCCATGCTTATCTGACTCTGCGTACCCCGTCGAAACCAGTACGCCCCCATGAATATTTTCCTTCAATTATATATGCTAGGGATGTTGGCATACTTTAGCCAAAGAGAGGAGCGGGACCATGTTTTCGGTCCCGCTCCAGTCAACTACTCTATGAACCCATACCCTAAATACACCACAGCTGTCCCATCCACTGAAACTGGGTCCGGTGGTGATAGCGTTGCCGGCTCATCAGAATATTCAAGCGTGAAGCCATAGGCGAGTGTACAGCTTGGTGATGGCTCTATGACGTGTTCGCACATCAGCTCTGTCACGTAGATATTTACGTACCTATCTGCAGCCAGAACATAGGGGAGTAACGGTGCTGTATCTACAACTGGCTTTCCATTGTATTGCAGAAAACCCCGCATAACCTCATCGTAGTTAGAGCGGCCACAGAAAGTCCAGCCCACCTGTGACTTGCACGGAACGAATTCATCCGTGATGTATATGGCTGAGGACCCACTATTCTGCGTGAGTATTCCCGATGGTGTTGTTCCATAAATGGTACCATCAATATACACCTCTGACTGACAGCCAACATACACCCTCAATGAGGCAAATGGGAGTACGTAGTTATAAGGCACTCCCACAGCCTCCTTAGCGCATCCAGTAAGTAAGAGCAATGAGAGAGCCATAAGTAAGACTAATATGCGCTTCATGCGACACATGGTGTTACAGGAAGATGTCTTCAGCCCTACCTACCCAGACACTTGTAAGAACACAGTCTGAAGATAGCGAGACAAGACAGGAGCTATCTGCACAGCGAGCCTTGTTGAAGAAAACCTGATGCACTGAATAATCCAACAAGTTCTCCCCATCAGCGAGCGTGTTCCTAAGCTGCCGGATGTCCTGCCCGCAATAAACGGTGAGGGTAGAAGGGAAGCTCTCACCTGTTTTAAGCAGGGCGTAGCCGTTGCTATAGGCTTTCTCCCGATAGCCCTTATCCCGCAGGAAATTATCCAGCTCCTCATCACCGTCTGAGACCCCTACACACTCCAGCCAAAGCCCAGGGCTTTGCACCTGCGGGAATGTGTTAAGTAGGAGCTGTACATCCTTGGAACTCGTGTCCAGACAGTCGTGGAATACACTGTCCATCGTTTCAGCATTGCGGAGCGCGGAATAGAGAGCGCACAGGCACATCACCTTTACTTCCTCTGTAGCTGACTCTTTGCCCAGATAGGTGAGCCATTCATGACCGATTGTATTCATAGCAACCCCATCTCAGAAGACAGCTGTGAACACGTTCAGATCCATCGTGACACCATTAGAGAGCGAGATAATGCCCTTATCGATGCCGGTGACAGTGTACTTCTCACCAGCGGTGACGCCAGCGAAAGTCTCCTTGGCCACGAGATCACCTCCGACCTCCATGGAGCCAACATAGCGGAAAGACTTGTCAAACGACGCAGCCTGGACCTCTGTAACGACAGCGCCGCTTCTCATGAGGACAACCTCACTCCCGATAAAGCCAACGCACCAGAACTCACGACCACCGCATACGTACTTCTCACCCATACTAGGCATTATAGGCACCCTCTTTCTTAAACTTTACAGAACCAATAGGATGGTACTGGCCACAGAGATTAGGAAGTGTATCGACCCACTTACAGGAGACGATCTCTCCCATGGGGAAATTGTAGATGAAGGCATTGTCCACCTTATCAGGCAGACTACGCTTTGAGGCATCCACGGCCACGACGCACAGGTAGGTGGAGTCGTACAACTTCTGTACCATGTCAGCTGCAACGTCAAGCGAGACCATATCGAAGAGATGGCGCAGATCCTTCTTGCTGCACCTGAACAAATCTGTTGTCAGCAAATCTCCGTAGAGATGCCACTCCTTCTTGTCCTTTGCCTGCCAGCCGAACGTGACTCCAACAAACGGGGCACGGACATCAAAAAGCCCCAGATGCGTAGAGGTGAACTCCACTGCCTTCTGAGTAACGAACTCCTGGAACTCCGGAGAGCACACATTGCCCGGCTGCCAGTCATTGTCAAGGAGCAGAGTGCGATACATGAAGGATCCCATGTCACGATTCGTAAACAGCTTGTCCTCTGCACCACTGCACGCCAGCGTATCCAGTAGAGTGCGCTTCGCCACAAGCGCATCTACGAAAGATGTCGGCCGTCCCAGGTAGCTGATGAACTCTGCACCCAGCGCTCCGTTTGCGTAACGGTTGAGCTTCGTACTGAGATTGCCACTCATGGCTATGGTTTCCCATGTAGAACGCCACTCACCTACTGCCAGATGACGCGCCTTGATGCACTCCCTTGCCATCTCGACACACTTCTGTGAGACACTGTTAAGCCTCCGTGGCATAGGAGTGCCAACGTCCTGAACGAAGTAGGGGGACTTTCTGTCCTCCTCGCTGAAGATGCTCCTGAAGTACCGTCCATACCCATCATCCAGTTCTGTGTAGAGGATGAGTTTTGCCATGAGAGGAGAGATGCCACACACCCCACTGGATATTGCGGCAAACTCCTCTCCCAACTCAGGTAGATAGTCCGATTGCATGCTAACCCTCTTTTCTTAAAGATTGTATGAAGTCTGCGAGGACTACCGCATCGACCCCAGCGGCCTCAAGCAGCGCCTCCATAGACATACTACGGATTAGGCTCCTCCTTATGGCCTGTATCGCTACGTAGTCCCCGGCAATATTTCCAGCCCAGATCTCTTTAGTGCATATCGGCGTAGAGAGTGCAAGCTCAAGAGCAGCCAAAGCACACATCTTAATGGCACTGTCCTGTTGCTTGAGCTGCGCAGCCTCTAGCCACTGCGACCCAACGTTTTCCATCCTACGATTCTCCTTTTAGGCATATAAAATAGTCCTGCCCCTGAAGCTAGGGGCAGGACTTCGATTAGATGATTACTTCGTATACGTCAGCTAATTCCTCTTTGAACCGCACAGGCATAGACTCCTTGGTGTAGGCCTGCGCGCCAATTAGAGGCGTAGCGCACCCGTAGTTCGGATCGAGTAGGTGTGGGACTCCCCGCCGGTCTATGAGCACGTCATCACCAGCCTCGTGCATTCTCCCATCCTCATCTACGATATAGTCACCTTCCCGCAAAGGCATCAACAGGCTTGTAAAGTCGTCGTACCCGTCTAGGAACCACCCGCGCCAGCCATAAGCTTCGACATACTCAAACTTTCCAGTCCTCGTGGCTATCATCCGGCGCGCTCTGTCAAGGTTGTTGTGAATGTCCAACATATTGATGTACTCATGTGCAGTGTGTTCGTTGTAGTAACCTGAACTCAGGTTAACAGCTGCCACACCTAGAGCCGGAGCAACAATAGAGATATCGCTGAAAGACCCGATACTCTCCTCAAACCCGAAGCCGCAAACAAACTGTGTGAACTCTTCATTGGCACAGTCGTAGAATACTGCATCATTGGAACCTCTGCGATCAAACTCGATGATGTAATTTACAGCAGGCTTGATATTGCTCTCAGCAAAATGATGAGCCCCAACCCCACCGTGCTCCTCATCCTCACAAAATAGGACATGACACCGATGTGATTTGAGAAGCTGTAGAATCATGTAGACCCCAGCCCTATCGTCCCCGCCTATGCCCTGGGGAGACATGAGGATCTTACCACCTTTGGAGTAGCAGATGATCTTTACCCCCTCGCGATGTACGGTATCTAGGTGTGCCACTAGGAGCACAGGCACAGTGCCCTTCGCATAGAGGAATCCCTTACTGGATATAGGGGAGTAGCGGAGTTCCTGGAGCTCTTTTTTCAGAGTTCGCTTGAGCTCCTTCTGGGATTTCACCAGGATATTCTCGAAGGTCATGATGCTACCTCCTCTGCTGAGGTGGCATCCTTAAGACACTCTGGGCATAGCCACATACCCTCGTGCTCCGTCAGAGCGTCAAGTAGATAATAATCGCCACACTCGTCACAGCACGAAGCATGCTCATTCGCGCATTCCGGACACCAGTACCTAGCGTTACCGGTACTGGTGTAAACCGTACACAGCTCCTCCCGAGTGTACTCATTGCACCAATCACAGTAAGAGACGCAATCATCACAATACAGATATCCATCCACATAGTGCCCATCATCCTCACTTAGAGAGCAGCCACATTCAGCACACTTGTACCCGTCATAGCACCTGTCGCACAGTAACTGCCCAGACTCTGTTATGTCACGAGAGCAGTGTAGACATTTTGGCACCTCGCCAATGCTGATGTAGCTGCTGGTTGTATCCATTGAATCCAAGGTAGATAGCGATGGGTTGTAGTCAGCGTATGTGTAGTCTGTGTAATGTAATGAGCCGCGGCAGGTCTCGATTTTCCCGTAGAAGTTGTCAACATCATGCGTTGTATGCCACAGATTGGGCACTCCTTCGCACGAGGCAATTATAGCCTGCACTAGTGCGCGATACTGATTGGTAGTGTCCCTGTCTGTATAGTCAGGATAAAGGCGGGACTGCAACAGAACTCCATCACCATAGCAGAAGACCTCACGAGTCACCTTAGGTGCCTTGTACAGTGGCTGTATATGATCCTTATCTACCGTAGAGAAGATCATAGAGACTGAGTCCAACAAATAGGAGAGCGTGCCTGCACGATAGCACCCGTCATCCAGGTTGTGACAGGAGGACCAGCTGTTGTTCACATTGGACATCTCAAGGTAGTCGCAAGGGTGTATAGAGAGTGATGCGGTGCGCGGAATATTTATCGGGTTAAGGGCATCAGCCAACTCAGCAAACTTGGAGTTAAAAGACTCAGCAGATGTAGCACCAAACTCTAGGCATACTTTGTTGAGCGCCCTGCTGGTCTTCTGCCCTTTCTTGACCTCTACACCGTAGGTCTTATAAAAAGCCTCGTCGTTAAACCAGACCGGCAGAAACTGCTCAGACGTATCTGCCAGTAGCAGCACGGCGGAGTAGAAGTCATCATACCTACAACCCTCTACACTGTCATGTGCAGCTAAAAGTAGCGCACGCGCTTTGCTCCTAACTACGTCAACGTCAAGCTTGCGAACAGCAGATACATCGAATTTGACTGAAAGCGTATCCTCGTTCCAGTTAGGATGCTTCCGCAGTAAAGAGAGCAGGGATGCCTTATTGAAGACACCAATCACGCACGAGTCGCATCACCGAATCCTCTGTGTAATCCACATCGTACTTAGCTAGAACGCTGACTACGTCCTTAAAAAGAATATCCTGAATAGACTGTTCCATAATCTGTTATCCTTTCTCTGTATATGTATTCGGCAACAAGAACAGTCTGTTGTTGCCGACGGATAACTATCATGAAAATATTTCCCATACCTACAGCTCCAACAAGGCGTCTAGGTACTTGGAAGCCTCCATGTGCCTGTTCTCGTTTAGGAGAGAAGATAGGTAATCTGCAAAAGCTGCCAGAGCGCCTCCACGACAAAACTCGGGGAATTTGAAATTGGGCTCTAAGGATGGACGATAAGTAAAAGCTAAGAAGCCGGCACGCTCCGCCTCCGCTGCAAGTATTTCGACCACATCGTAGGTAGATGTGTTAAGGAAATCATCCAAAGACTTATAGTCTGAGCACAACACCCAACGCTCGATGTACTCCTGCGCAATAGCCACAACGGCGAGAGGTGTTTCCTCCCAATCCTTCGTTAGCTCCAACTCTTCCTGAGTAAGCGTGGCAAAGGTAGACAGTAAGATGTACTTTTCCATAGCCATACCTCAATAGACACGGGTAAGGCCGCCGTTGCACGGGCGTACGCCCACATAACCGAACTCATTCTCAAATCCGGTCACATAGGCCATAGCTGTGTAGGTGACGCTGTGTGCATCAAATGGCAGTGGATCGTCGCAATCTTCATCCTCGTCATTGAAGACACAGGTAGGTGTTGGCATGCATGATATCTCCAGCACTCATGCGATATGCACCAGAGATGACAGCATAAACTACCCAGCCCTCGGATCTGAGCTTATCGACCACTGACTGCATCTCATCCGTCAGGTCATACAAGATCCCGTAAGGCTCCTCCGAGTAGAGTAGCTGTCCACGATTGTACTTATCAATTCCATCCTGGATATAGTTGAGCCGCTTAAGAAGCTGGGCTCCTAAAAGTATCTTGTCCATACACGTTCCTTTCTGGAACCCACATCCTCACCCTACCGGGAATCCCGAATAGGGGAGGAGTGCAGGTTCTGTAGAATGTCAGTAGCTACATGTACAGACGTTGTTGCAGTTTATATCGCACGAAACCTCCTCCTTCAATAATATATGAGAACGACACTGCCTATACCTATTTAGAAATAGGCAGTGCTGTAGTCTGCGATTAGTAGGTTGTCAGATCTCCAGATAGACAATACTTCACAGAGTTCAAGTCAGCCCACGAACCTTCGCGCACATAGAAGGCCACCTGCTCACCCTCCCTCTTCATAAAGGCAGTATGGTCGATCTCCGACACATTCGCTGGGATAGTGATAGTGGTCAGAGCTGTGCAATCCATAAAGGCGGCGTCTTTGAGTACATTGAGTGACTCTGGCAAAGAGACAGCACTTAGGGAAGCACACTCATCGAAGGCCGAAGACCCGATGCTCGTCACACCCTCTGGCACCTGAACCTCACCCAAGGAAGAACACTGGTAGAAGGCACCGTCCGGAATCTGGGTAAGATTAGGGGACAATGTGACCGACTCTAGCCCAGAGCAGCCAGAAAATGCATACACGCCAATTTCTCGTACACTCTCTGGCATGACTACAGTTTTTAGAGATGTACAACCGTAGAATGCAGAGCCGCTGATTGTAGTGACGCCCTCCGGAATTGTAACCTGCGTAAGCGACGTGCATCCTGAGCAGTTTCCGATCTCCTCAACACTAGCCGGGAATACGACTTCTTCCAGCGCCGTGCAATCTTCAAGAATAAGATTACGTATAACCGTGTCATCACTCTCGAAGGACAGACGACGCAGAACGGTGTTCCCTGTCAGGTCCAACGATACCTCTGTGGCTGAAGCAGGGATTACCAGCTCCTCGGCCTGCTCGCCTGTTTCGCTCAAGCCTGCGACTACTGTGCCCATCCACCGAAAATCATCGGTATCAGCAACAGCAGTAGGCGTAGAGCAGGCGGTAAGGACAAGCAGGGCCAACGTTGCTAAGCACCAGGAAAGGCAGCGCTTCAATCAACATTCCTCCTTAGGCACCCTGTTGGGGCCGTCTAAATTATAGAACCAACACCCTCATCCTACTGGGAATCCCAAATAGGTGAGGAATGCTGGTTCCATCGTTGTTGCAGTTTATACCTCACATATAACCTCCATGTTAGTTGGTGAGCTTTCCGTAGAACGAACCGAGCTGGTCAGCCAGGTCCTCACCTGAGCAGTCACCACGCAACGCGTTCATAAGAATCTCAGCTACACCGCTGATAAACTGGGACTTGGACAACTTGTTGTTGCATTGCTGGAGCACCTCCTCCTGCGGCATCTGTTGTAGCAGCGCCACAGCTTCACCTACTGTGCATCCGTTGAGATTAACACAGCACATACTGCTTACCTCCTCTAGCATAGAATTCATTCTTTGCAAAACGGCTATCCAGAACTTTCCCGACCTCGTTCTCCAGTATCTCTGAGTAGTGTGATACCAGATAATCCAAAGCAGTAACCTCCTTCACTTTTATATGGCAGCACCTTCCTAATACTTTATAGGAGTAAGTGGCGACTCGAAGTCTACATCATCGGAGCCAGGTCGAAACTCCGCAGCAACACACTCATGGATGTAAGAATTGCCGTCGACTGAGAAGCGATGTTCCTTAAGCACTTTAAGAAGAGTATTTTCGTCGCCATCAAGCAATGCTTCACGCTCACTATCTGTGACCCCAAGATGCATCCACATAAATACACACCTCCTTTACCCGCTCCCTCTGGAAAGTGCCAGCGCCTGCACGGCACAATAAGGCGCATTGACACATTGCCAAAATACCGCTATACTTAGGTAGTAAGGAGGCGGGGTATTATGGAATTGAAAGTATTCTGGGTTACGGCGTATGCTGATACGTCGCGTTTAGATATGCTGGTTGCTGCTGAAAACGAGGAGGAGTCCTTGGAGCTAGCACAAGACCGAGTAGAGGAACTTATCCATGATTGTCCTTCCTTAGCAGAATTTCGAGATGCCCGCTACGGGGCAAAGGAATTTGATACCACACAAAAGAATGTAGTAGACCTTATTTGAATAGGAGGGCGCCCTACTCATTAGAGAAGGGCGCCCTTGCCCATTGTTACTGTGTTCCGATAACGTTCATGTCTTCCTTGCTGGAGTGGTTGATAGAGATGATAGTGACAATTGGCATTTCCTCACCCTTCGGGTTCTTGCTAGAATCAGGGTAGGGGACGACAGGGTCGTATGTCTTGCCGCCAGGTGTGACCGTGAACGGCACGTTGACATTGCTCCCATCATAAGCCAGTGTCCACACCTCACCCTGAGCATAGATCTCAAGGGCACAGAAGACTACCGCATTACCAGAAGAGCAGGCATCGATGTTAGCCTGCGTAGGCTGCTGCCCGCTGTAGACGAAGACTGCACTAGAGGGGAGGCCGACATTGAAATGCCAGCGCTGTCCCTGCATGGCCGCCTGTACATTAGGCAGTCTGTCGCTCGGGTCCTTATGCGAGTTCCACCCATCCTTGTCGTTGTAAGTGTACTCACTCCCGACGAAGGTTCGGTTACGCTGAGTCAGATTGAGGATATTGTAGTTGCCATATACCCAGCTAGAGCCCTTAGGCAACTGCACCCAGTTGTTGGCCTGAGCCACGGCTTCGGAGTTCGTGACCTCCGAGCCGGAGTAGTTGCGCCTATCCTTCTCCTCAACCCAGTTCAAGCTCACATTGGCATCGCTACCGTTGTATGACACCGTATTGCTGTCGTTGTCATTGATCAGCACGTAGTTGCCATTGACGTCCATGTAGACATCGACAGGCTTGTACTCCCCAGTGTCCAGATCAAGCCTATAGTAGTGCGGCTTGATTAGGACAAGGTTCTGTGAGTCGATAGTCCCGTCTTCGTTTTCGGCAGCATTGCCATAGTAGTTACCCAACGTCGTCAAGTCGAAGTAGGAGTCATATCCTATCCGAATCGGCTGGCGCTGCAGCGGCTCGATGTTATTCTTGGCCGGCGTAAGCGGGAAGCTCAGTATCTTACTGAGGCTGCCTCTCTCCGGCCTGGTATTATGCGTATTGCCTGCGACCCCGGTATCCGCAATAGGCACTTTACGCACATCCACGCCATCGAGCATGATGTAGTTCTGCTTGGTGGGATCCACCTTCTTGACAATGTTCTGCACCAACCACTCAGACAGCGGCGTCTTGAACAGATTAGAGAAGCGGAAGTCGCCCGTGTCATTCAGAGCGAGGTTACCGATACGTCCGACCACATCGATATAGGTGCGCTTATCCGCATTGTGATGATGGGCCTTTGGCTTACCAGCATAGGTGATATTCTCGATGTTGTGGTTCTTATTCGCACCACACTCAAGCTCTTCACCATTCTGTGTGTTAATAGCGACCGACCCGAACCGAACCTCTGCATTGGCCATCTCGGAATCATGGAGCGGAACATAAAACTCGAATATAGTCTTAGGAACCTCCAAATAGATGCGTTCATATGGTAGGTAGGTCTGGTTTTCGTAGACCACAGCGAATGGGAACTCAACCCACTTGCACTTTGTCCACTCCGTGGCATCCATCCCGTCAGTATAGCCCCACCCCCGCTCAGCTGAGGTGGTAGAAGACCACTTCGCCCCGGTGCCGTAGAAGTCGCCTGTGTTGGGGAAGTAGATGGTGAACGGCCAATCGAGATTGATGAAGTCACCCATCTCATAGGTCGTCCCATTGTCGGTGATGGTGGTAGTGTACTTGTTGTGGTTCTCTGGATTATTGCACGGAGCCCAGCAGCGAGTGTCGCCATAAGTGTAGCACTCGTATTCGCTGGGGTCTGGCTCACGGTCGGTATCCTGTGCGCTAGAGAGCAGTTCCTTATAGGTATTACCACAGTAAGTGCAGATAGCCTGCTGAGTCGTCAGATGTACATCCCCATTAGCGTGCTTGACGATGTAACCCGCTGCGCACTGGGCCACCGTATACTTCTCCTGTGTAGGGAAGATTAGGTTAGTATTGTCCGCACATCCACGGCCGGAGCAGATAGCACCAGACTCATGCTTAAGCCCATAGGTGTACAGCTTCCAGTTGTAGGAGTAGGCGTGATGCGGGTCGTTGCAGGAAAGGATGGACTTGTACATCGTATAGCACTGGACTGTCGGTGTCGGCGGGGAATCGTAGCTTATCTGAATCGTAATGTCACAGCTACCGGAGCCTCTGCTTCCATACTGATAAATGTTTAGGCGTACACTATCCCCGGCGTTAAAACGGATTGTACCGCAGTCAAAGTTCAGACTACCATACCCGTCGTCGTTGTCCACCTTAAGAGTCCCGTTGATGTAAACCCGGCCCCTTGGATCGTTATCGTTCCAGGTAGAGAAGAACCGCACGGTGCCGGAATCACGGGCTGTGAATGTGTATACATCAGTTCCAGATGCGGAGTAGCTCACACGCCTGTTGATGGTCTCATTCTGCGCCTGCTGACTGTTTGCTCCGCATACGTGCTTGTTTAGAGGCAGATTTCCACACGTGTATGTCCCGCCAGTACCGTTAGCAATACCGCACGTAGAGGAGCACGCATACCTGTGGTTGGAACAGTAGTTCGGACAGCTTGGATTTCCGCAATGATAACAGTCGCATGTCGCTGGGATGTATTGGCACTCAGCTGTATGCTCGTGTACATTGTTAGGCCCGTGTACTTCATAGGAGATCTGCTGATAGCACTCCTCTGTGTGGATATGCTGCGTCACTGTGCACACGTTCTGCAGGTAGTGGCAGGACGAGTCTCCAGGACACTGTGTTGACTTATCCACCTCCGTAGTTACGTGTGTTGAGACACGCTGATCCCGATCCTTAGGCAGAGACACAACAATGGCGTTCTGGTTGGAGACCGGGTTATACACGACCACGTCATTGATCTTATCATGCGATGGGCTGTAGGTAGTCTTAACAACAAAGCCCTTTCTGCTGCCAAAGTCCTTCTGAGGGACAATTGGGAAGTTAGGGGTCTCATTGCCAAAGTCAACGATGTTCTCATAGAAGACAGAAGAGTTTCCTACGATGTACTCGCCGTTCTGCTTTGTATCGGGAATAACCAGCTCATCATTCAGCAGCCGCAGTTTCTTTGTTACCGTCGCCTTATAGAGCTCGGAGTTAGACTTAGAGCCAAAGACTCCGGAAGCATTCTTGTAGGCAGTGGTAGAAGACCAGTTGGTCATGTTAGCTGCGTGGCCGGAGGACTTGTACTTGGTGCTCATGCTGGAGTAGTTACCGTTATAACCGCCGTAGGTGATTCCGTCCTCAGGCAGGCCACAGCCCTCAGAAGTCAGGCTGTTGCCCTTCCACAGCAGGTTCTTCAGAGTCTCATTGTCCTTGTTCTTCAGTTCGGGGAACTCACAGCCATCAGCCACAGAAGAGGTAACAGTAACAGTGATGGTAGCGTTGTCAGAACCGAACGTAGGGGAATGGGAAGAAGTGTCAATAGAGGACATGATAGGCACGCCCATGGAGTCGGAGTCAGTCTCGAAATAGAGGATGGACTGGTCTCCGTTGGTGGTATGCAGAACGATGAAGTCGGACAGCATCGTGGCACCAGCGTTGGCACCTGATAGGATGCCCTTGACGACTTCCATGTTCTCTTTGGCGGCCCCAGAACAGGAGCTGGAGGAAGTGCGATTCCAAACCAGATTATCCCTGTCTCCACCCTCACCGGTACCCTTGGGCATAAACTCGTAGACCATGCGTCCCTGCTCCGCCGTGTTAGAGGCAGCGATGTTGTAGGAGATGCCTGGAGCCGTGGACTTGACCTCTGCGTAGACTTCACTCGTGTCAAGGAGCTCACGAGTTCCATCCAACTTAGCTTCAGAGAGCTTCCACACCTTCAGGTTGGTAATCTCTACATAGGAGAGCCCATTGTAGGTGACAGAGAACGTACACGAGGATGAGAGCACGTGTGGGTGGTTTGCGCAGTGGACTGCGTGTACGCACGAGTCATCGCAGTAGGTCATGCCTCCGTCTTCGGTAGGATGACCAGGACACTGATAAGAGCCTGTACTCTGGTCGCAGTTCACACCGGAGAAGTTGAAGGTAAAGGTTCGTGTAGCGCTTTCATTGTAGTGGTACTTGCCATCGAACTGTACCACGAACTCAGAGCCGCCAGAAGCGAAGTACTGGTAATAGTGACCAGCATTCTCGTACACGGTGCCCTCGAAGTCTGTCCGGCCACTGGTTTCCGTGAAGGTAGGTGTGCCGGTCATGGAGTTGAACTTCTCATCTGAGCCGCCGCCAGACACAGGAACAGTGCCCTGCTTGAGCTCAGAGTATGGGCGCTGGTACTTGGAGTAATAGTACGGATCATCCTCCGGCGTTGCTGTGATAGTGGAGTAATCGTACTTAGGATTGGAGTGTAGACCAACATTTACCTTGGTCGCCGTGTTCATATCCTCGAGCGATGAAGGGCCGTAGTACTGAACACGAGCACCAACCTTGAACCAGTGCTGATTCTTCGATGTGTCATCAGCTAGAGTGCCATTACCTGCATACTCGCCGACGAACACCAGAGTGTCATCGTGGGTAGCGAAGTAGTCCGCGCATTTATTCAGATCTGTAAATGTGATCTGCAAGGATCCACCCTCACCGGGCCCAACAGTCATGCCGGGAATATTTCCGTCTTTAAACACCAGCGACGAGGCCGGTACTTGCGTCCATGTAAACCCAGCACCCAAAGACGCCTCGACCTGGTTAGAGGCGACCTGCTTGCCCTCGTAGTTTGGTGTATACTCGTCGCCGTTTCCAAAGTACCCAAGTGTCTCATCTATCAGATAGGAGGAGTTAGAGTCATCCATGGCTTCGATAGCTTCCGCTTGTACTAGCCAGATAGAGATAGACGGGTCTGGAATATTCTGCCCCTCATTGCGGCGAGCCTGCAGCCAGCGCAGCGTATTGGCGATACCCGCACCATCCTGGCTCATTCTCTGTTCAGCTGCCACGGACTCATCTTCACCAATTGCGTAATCCGCACCCAGGCTTACAGTGACCGTAACGTTAAAGGTCTGGCTATAATCACCAACGTCCTTTTGATACTTTTTCTCCTCTACCAGAACGCCAACATCACCCATTGCGGTGATCTGCACGGGTGTAGGAGGATTTGGAATAGGAGGAGCTGGTGGGGTAGAGGAGAGGCCCCACACGCCGAAGCCCTTGATTGGCTTGCCATTGACTTTGTAATGGTCGATGGTGGACTGGGAGACAGAGCTGATCACATTTCCCAGGATTGGCAGACTGAAGCCGTCGCCCTTATACTGGGTCCATCCGCTGGTTGTCGGTTTGCCAAACATGGTGGTGGCGCCTTTATCGGCGTAACCACGTCTCTTACCAATCCACGTGATAATGTCGTCCCCAGTGTTGGGGTTCCACATAGTAGACATATCGTCAGGCCAGTTCTGCTGCGTCACAGCACGGAGGGCCTGTTGCGGCGTCCACCAGACAGACCAGCTTGTATCGTTGTTATACTCAGTGGGAATGACAATCTCCCCGGTGACCACCATAGGAGTGTAGCCCTGACCGCCGAGGAAGTCCTGACACATGCGGTCCAGGTCGGCGGCACGGGCTGCGCGCTCACTTGCAGGGAGTGTGGCAATGACTGTGGCGAGGAAGCCGCAGTAGTTCATGAACAGGCCGACATTTCGCTTGTTGACATCTGGTCCAAACTCAGGCCAACTGTTTTCTGTACCACGCTCGCCGAGGTAGTAGAGGACGCGCTCGGTGATTGCATCGGCATCCCCATCGCTGTAGCCGAAGCTCGTGGTCTTGGCAGAGAAGAGCTGTGTGACGATAGAGGCGCACTGACTCTGCATGGTACTATCGTTGAGCAGATTTTGCCAGTAGTTAGCCGGCAGCACATAGTTCGGGTTGCTGTTGTTCTTCAGACTCTCCGCAGCCTTGTTATATGCATTCTTGCCCAACTGGTTGTTGATCTCAGCAGTGGTGCTCCCCATTTTGATGTAGTACACTGGGGAATAGGAGTAGTCGAGGGTGCCGTTCTTCTTGAACTGGATCGCCGACTGGTCGTAGTTGGACTTTATCCAGGTTGGCAGCAGATAGATGCCGGTCTGCTTGCTGTCTGGGTCGGTGTTTGGGAAGTGAGTCGTCCAGTACTTGACTACCTCATCGTACCCTTTTGACACCACATTTGCGGGGTCAGTGTAGTCGAACGTGACAGTCCGCTCGGAGGATTGGACGTGCAGCAGCATACCTGGGCCGAGGTTGGTAGGGGAGGACCACTTCGTACCCGAGCCACCACCGCCTGAGCCTGGGCTGGTACCGCCGCTGCCCGGCACGATGATATCTGATGCAAAGGCATTGATAGGAAGCATCGTGAGCACCAACAGCAGGCACAACAAGCGCTTCAAGTTCCGCAATGAGGCACCTCCTTTCCTGGATTTGAGATTGTTCATAGCAATCCCTCCTTTGATGTGGTATAATGCTTATATGGGTCAGCGACCGGCCACCCAATAAACTCCACTCTGGCATTAGTCGGACCACACCACTAGTGACCAGGTGGAGCTTGTTGAAAGGAGGCTAGGCTGATGGACGAAACCATTATTCGTCTGATTTTGGCGCTCACTGTGCTCGCGAAAGTGTTCGGCGGCATTACAGTCGTATACGCGGCATGGCTCATGCGCCAAATCTATAAGTGGCTCAGTGAATAGTCCCTGGGCCGGTCGCTGACACATACAAGCATAAGATACGAAATATGGCACTGTTTTTGGCAATAAGGTTACAGGTGCTGGGGAGCACGGCTACCTCCCTTGAATACACTCAGCGCGACCGGATGGCAAGCCCAACCCCGCTCCGGCGTAGCTGTGTGAATTCAAATAAGGAGGTGTAAGAAGTATGGCTTCTGCAGCTGTAGTCTACATTACCGGTGGACTCACAGTGCCGTGTGTGCTGCGTTGGATGACGCGGTAAAAGCGGAGCAGGGAAGCCGTGCTCCCCAGCGCCTGCAACCATAGAAAGAGCGCCCACAGCAATAAACTGCAGGCGCTTTACCTCTTTCAATAATATATGATGTGCGGATGAAGGGGTTTTATAACCAGAGACTGTTAAGTTGCAAGTAAGAGGCCTGTGCGGGAGTTGTGCGGGAGCATCTGGCCATTGACAAACTCCGCCCCTCGATGTAAAATGACAAATAGACATAAGGTTGCTGATGTGAACCCCTCGGCCACTTTCTCCTCGTAGTATCGCCTCAATCCGTCCAGTCGAGTACGCCAACGCTCAGCACTGGCTGATTGTGTGTGACACTGACGAAAGGAGAGATGCATGATGTTTGATGAAGCGTTTGCAACTGCAGTAGTTTCGCTGATGAGTATGCTGCTTGAGGGAACCATCGTGGCCAGCGTACAGCTCCTCGGACTGTTCCTTATCCACTGTTTGTGGAGCAACTAGGTCTTGCAGTGTCCGAATGTTAAAAGCCACCAGCCACGCCAAGCTGGTGGCTTTTGCTATGCTCCCGCACAGGCCTCTTACTTGCAAACGGGTATAATAAAAGCACCTATCTCACTTGAGATGGCGCATCCTTCTGTCAGTATATACTTGTCATCAACTGCTCTGGAGTGGTGGCCTTATGTAAGTGCTCATTGTACGATATAACCCAAGTATTGAACTCTGCTACAAGCTTCCTGTGCAGAGTCTTGAGGTCAGACCATGTAAGTACCTTGGTTGTGCCACCTAGGGGATTCACAGGAACACAAGGGTACTGCGCGGCGAGCCTTCTAGCTTTCTCAAGTATATCAGCATCGACACAACCCTCCAAGCATTTTTCACATCTGCAGTCTCGAACGTTATAAACGCGAATATCTTCTGGGGTACGACCTTTCGTCCGAATGTAACAACACCTATGAAGATAATCACGGCAAACAAATTTGCAGAAACGCTCAAAAGTGACTGCATGATGCTCATGTCCGATTAGGTGTGGAAGGTCTTTATAGTATTTCTTGCTCAGACAAAACTCTACCAGTTCCTTGTCCTTAAACACAGGCTGGTATTGAAGAGACTTTAGGAAGTAGTACTCTGCGCAGACTATAGGGAGTGGTATCACCCTATCTGGATACATAGATGCTACACCAACTAAGGCTTTATAATTGCTCAATACTTGCTCATTCTGTGGAACAGAATCCAGAAAAACCACCGCGCACTCGCTACTCTCCTCAAGCGCTGCCTTCACATCAACACTTAGGTTTCCAGCACCACCTGTGAAGATAATGTCATTCCGATCTTGGTAGAGTTTCATCAGCAGTTTAGGTAGAAGTGAGGACTTCTTGTCCTCATAGAAGTACAGCACTAAAACACCTCAATCTCAGACTTTGAAAGTAAAATCTCGACCAATCCGCAAGCACAGATATCGAAATCACGCTTGCAATCGATAAGAACGATACAGCGCTTATCCCGAGCGCATACCTTCAGGAGCTCTTCACCAGCACCATAATAGAGGTCGTATCTATCCAGTACGATTAGGTCATACTTGTCAGGGTCAAGAATAGAGGAAATTGGCAAACCCTTCACATAATCCCTATAGGTGTAGGAAGCCACTCGCTCACCATAGCCTCTGTACTTATCAAGTAAAGAAGCGAGTACCGTTTTACCAGTCCCAGAGAAAGAATTGAATACGTACACACCAGGGTCTAGCTTAACTACTATTTTGTCTCTATACTTTGTGAAGCTTAACAATTCCATCACCCTCTACAATCTCTGGCTCCCCAGGCCAGTAGTCATGAAGATACTCGTTAAACCACTCGTAAGATGTGAATCTGTACCCGTTATAGGCTACATCGATAGCATCATCGAAGCCACGCGTTGTAAAAGTGTACCCACGGTCGTAGATGACTACTCCCCCATCTTTACAGACGCCTATGATAGCACTCAAAGCGTTACGCCCGGCCTCGATGGCATTGCACACAATACCAGGATTGTGATATACAGATAGGGCGATCTTGCACCCCGTGCTAAGTTGGTCGACACTCCTCCTAATTCCGAACCTATCGTCAAACTCATACGGCGAGACATAGGTACCGTTATCAATGAACTCGATAAACTTTCTGTCCGCTGCAGACCCATCCAATATGGTAATGTCAAACACTTCATCGATATTGTGCTTAACATTATCTACCTTGTCGATGCCATAGCGATACAGATGTAACATGGCAGCCTCCTTATCTTATGAAGAAGGCCCTGGGTGGAAATACACGTACCCCAGGGCCTATGGGTGCTTTGAAACGATGGACGTTCAACTTGCAGGCAGCTTCAGCATAAACGAGCTTCACCTCCGCACTCATACATCTCGTGGATTAACTCAGATAGATGTTGGAGACCTCGGCATTGCAGAAACGACCGGAATACACGCCAATACCCATATTCTTCAACCCAGTAATATCAACTGAGTAGGTCTTGCTTGTTCCAGCCTCCAGCACTTCCCCCAGCCTTAGATCGACTTCGACATTTCCATAGTCACCGACTGCGACATAATGGTCCTCCTCAAACACAGTTACGGTAAAAGTGAGTGTAGAATACCCATTGTTGATAAATTGAATGTAACCGCCGGAGCCCTCGAAGCCGGAGTTATAAAGATGGAAGACCCCATTCTCGTACTTAGAACCATCCCCAATAAGATGAAGGATGTTATCGTTGGTCAGGGTCAGAGAGCCAGCAGGCTTCTCAGTAGACGGAGTAGAGGGAGTGCCACCGGAGCAGACCTCCAGAAGCCGGTCCATGACCACAGCAGCCTGAGCACGGTCCATGACCCCGGTACCATTGAAGGTGCCCTTATTGTCCACACCGGTCAGCATGCCCATATTGTAGCAGACGGAGACAGCATCACGGTAGGTAGAGGGAACAGCACTCCAATCGGCCACCTTGGAGGTGTCAGAGAGGGAAGAAGTGGTGATACCCTCGGCTTTGAGGACGTTGTACATCAGCTGGGCCATGTCATAGCGGTTGATGGTGGAGGCGGCCAGGTTCTCGTCGGAGCCGACGCTGGTACCGGTCAGGATGTTGGCGCTCTTGGCGGCGGCCATAAATGGCGCGTACCATGTACCACCTTCGGTGCCCAGCTTATCGGAATAGAACTGCCGCACCAGCATGGTAATAAACTCAGCGTTGGAGAGCTGCTGGGAAGGGGCAAACAGGTTGTTGCCGATGCCGGACATGATGCCCTTGTCGGCCATCTCGGTGATGGAGGAAGAAGCCCAATGACTGTCAGGCACATCGGTGAACTTCACGGAGGCCGCAAAGGCAGTGGTGGAGAACATGGTGACCGCCAAAGCGATGCTCATGGCACCGGCGGCAAGACGACGAGTTTTCATTTCAAATCAATTCCTTTCTAAGTATATCTTCTAAAACGAGTGTGTCTCAAGATCCAAGTCTGTGTGGTACAGCTATGCCCGAACTAGGTCTTGCGCATAATTATACAAGAGGATCGAGCTTTAAATAAAGTTCCTCGTTGACTCCATCATGCTTGCACATAACCGCACTTATGGAGTTGTAGTGGGATACTAGCTTTCTGTGGAGCATAACACGTTCTTCCCATGTAGCAACCCTCTCACCAGCCTTATTATGAAATGCTGGCCTAGCAGGAAATAGCCGAGTAAATTCCTCCGACTTGTCGATTAGGCTCCAGCTGTGGCACTCAGAGTTAACAAGGTTCGTTTTGCACAGGCAATCCTCAGTGAAGAACGGCCTAGCTCTATCCTCTTGCTTCGAGAGCGTTCCAATACGAGCACACTGTGCCAGGGCTTTCCGTGCAACTATCTTGCAAAAGTTCTCGTAAGTAGTATAATCTGCGGCATCATCTTCAAGTCCAAGAATAGGTGGGTTCGTATCAGACAGTAGCCCAAAGGACAGGCAGGTTTCAATCCACGCAGGATTAGTAACTAAAGCGCTGTTCCTGATAAACTTGAGGTAGTAATACTCCATGCATACAAACGGGTATATCATGAAGCTACTGTAAGCTCCCATAAGCTTATTCCCAAGATTATTGTAAATCTCCACAACATCAGGATTGCCAGGAGGCATATCTAAAAACACAGTAAGCTCCTCATCCTTGCTCTTGAAAGTCTTGGTGATGTATGTAAGCATTTTACCATTACCTCTGGTGTAATGGAAATTTGCAATCACACTTTCCGGATAGGCTGCCCTGAACAGTCTTGATAACAGGCTATTTTCATTGTCCTCAAATATGTACTGCACCAGCCACCACCTCGATCTCAGTCTTGCTGAAACTAATGTTGCACCTGCTCACAGCACCCAATCCTGATAGCCCTTTGCAGTCCACCAAGACTATACAAGTATTAGCCAGGGCCTGTATGACTTCTGTAAACTTCCCCGCATACAAGTCATACCTGTCAAACATGACCACCTGTAAATCGCTCAGTTTAAAGTCCACTCCACTTAGAGCCTCTTCTGGGTTGCCAAACTTTTTTAGATCCGAAATACTAATGCTATCAACAGGTTCCCCCACACCCCTGAGAGCATGCAATCTCTCTGCCAGGTAGCTCTTTCCTGCTCCCGACTCTTTCTGAAATACGTATACCCCATTGGATAAACGTATGTGAACCTCCGGTAACCCCTTGCAAAAAGAGTACATGCTCACACCTCACATTCCCTGCGAAAGATAAAGATTTAAACTATCTAAGGACGTGAACCGTTTCCCGTCTATAAGCACGTCAACAGCGAAGTCATTGAATCCAGGATAGTCTATTGAGATGTCGTTGTAGTAGAATAGGACCTTCCCATCCCGTATGTTGCGAATAATTGCATCCCTGGCGTTATACCCGCACTCAATTAAGTCAACGACCTTGGTTGGATTGTGTGCAACTACTAAGGACGCTTTACATCCAGTACTAAGCTTCGACATAGGTAACGTGAGACCGAACCTGTCTATAAACTCAGTCTCGTTAACGTACCTGGCCTGGTCAATTTCATTTAGGAGCACCTTGGCGAGTTCAACTCGCGTAATACGCATGAGCATAAAAGCTTCTTCCGCATCCGCGATAATTGGGCACCCTTTTGGCGGATTACTCCTGCTGTATAATTCTAACACAAAATACCACCTCTTAAATCAGCACACTACATTTTAGTGACTACCTGCCGATCCAATCATAGCTGGAAGTATCAAATTTCGTGAGCCACTTGGAAGCAGACCTCCTTACGCACAATCACCTGCCGAGGCTGTCCAGTTTAAATGTGCCGCCCGGCCAGGTATTCATCAGTCCACTTTTGATATTCCTATCCAACAGCTCCTGATCACCAACTAGTGGATTAGAGACGAACTTCGCGCTGAACAGCCAGCCATGCTCTTTGCTCTCATATCTATACACGACACCCTCAGGAGCTCCAACAGCCCCATGGTGCCCACTCCCTAGAAGCGATACAGCCTCAGAGGTACTTATAGCACCGCCAGAATGCACCACATCTGCTGAAGTAAAGGATAGGGGATTAAGGCGCTCTTGCAGCTCCGCATAACGGACGCGCCCAGCGTCATTGATAATATCGAAGCACACAAACGGCTCATGAGGCATGTTATATCTGATGGTATGTGTTTTGACCATCCACTCACCACAGACTCTCTCACCGTCCGAGAGCAGGTGTAGGAAGCGATCTCTATTCTCGTCTACGAATAGTGCAAAATCACGTATCCACTTGTACGGATTGGTTCTTACGTCATACCCCTTTCTGATAATAGAGTATAGGGCATCACCACGCCTCAGGACGCCGACGTTGCACCCGTCCACCTTTTCCGTAACAACAACCAAATCATCTGGGCGCCTTGTTCGGACTGTAAGCCATGCAGCCTCCTGCTCGCCAATCGTCCTGTCCGACTTGTCTCGGAGTTTTGAACCAGGCAGATGTGAAATAGAGGGGTAGTTGGAAGGTATGACCTTATTCGCCATCCTTACCACCGGCCCTCTCTCGCGCCAGCCGCCGTTCCGCCATAAGACGTTTGCACTCAGTAGCACCACTGTGTACATACTCCAAAAACTGCTGCAGAGTCATGCCCTTTGTCTCCTCGTACAACTGCCGGCGTACCTCATGAATATCCTCTACCGTAAAATTAGGACTAATCATAAATACACCTCCAAAATCTGTGCAGGGGTCATAATGTTGACCGGTTTACGATTGCTCTCCAGTGTAACTGTTCGCACGCCAGCTACTGTCTTTGGATTCGACATATGCTTAAAGTTCCACGAGGCTATCACATCACACTCCATGCATATAGCTGTGGCAATATGAGAGATATCAGCAATACTTCTCTTAGGTAGGATGCCCAAATTGTTGACTGCTAGCACAAGCTCATCGAATCCAACACACTTAGAAGAGGTAACCTCAGTATACGTTACTTCCTGCAAAAAGTCAAACAAAGTACTACGTTTTGGCTCAGGACATCTTGAAAGTTCCTCTAAGGTTATGTCGGATAAGTAAACCTGAAATTGCTTGCTTTTGGCCGCTTCCCAAAACGCTCTGGTGGTGGTAGTCTTCTCCTCGGAGTCATCTTGCTGTAAATAGCTTATGGCTGAAGTGTCTAAGTATACTTTTAGAGGTGCAAGCATCAGCGGCTTACGCACCCTACAGACAGGTACGACACAGTAGATCTGCCCAGCTTCCTCTACACATTGGTACAGTTGATAGGCACCATCGGTGTCCACCGCGCTCAGCACGTCACACAGCAGCTCACTACCTTCTGGGACGACCCGTACTCGGACATCTATCGGCTGCCCAAACGGCAATGTAAAATACGACAAAACCGGCACAGATGTACCCGCCCTTCATATATTTGATTAGGATATACAAAACACCGAAGTCCGTAGACTTCGGTGTTTCCAGTTAAATATCCGGCATCGCGGCCTCTCCGACTGCGCTGCTCTCAGCACTACAGAAGCGGACAACTTTCCCTGAGGTGAACTTGATAATTAAATCACGGTCACCATACAGTAAAGAATCACCTTTACGAATTTGTCGTAGTGCGTCCCCTACATTCTCCGTAGCAACCTTGGTAATGTACGCTGCCCCATCCTCTGTCACATTCACACAACTGACCACTTCGAGGAGCGCCCTCTCTACGATACCCGTGCCGAACAACTTAGAGGCATATTCGGTAATATCCATATAGTAATTATAACTGCCGGCAGCAGATGCCTTAGCCTCTAACAGAGACACGCCATCAATGTTGATTCTCATCTACCTATATCCCCTTCATTAGTATATGGGTGAAAGCTCTGCATTTCTTCTGTCAAAGCCACTTCTCAATGTAGAGCCGATCCTGCGTGAAAATAGGAGGCTCTTTGTTAATGACCCAGACCCTGCGCTCAACCTCAATGATGTTCCCAGGGTTTCTCGGACCCTGCATAGTAGTGGATCTGGAGATGTGGTAGCAACATACTCCACGCCTACACTCGATAGGAAGGTCGTTCCAGTTGATATCTCTCTGCGACCACAGCATCTCCTGTACCTCATTGCATGTCTTCCGCTGAAGCTCTTTGTGGGAGAAGTGAGCCTGCCCAACCGACTCGATACTGTTACGTGTGGCGTTCTTCTGCCGCCAAATAAGGCAATTGCACACCTCCTCCTTCGGAAGGGAGAAGGCCCGCGCCAATAAGCGCTACATCGTTAACGAAGTCCAGTGTACTATCAGAACACTCGGCATATGGGCATGTGTAGGTAGAGTTCTTGGTAGCCACATCTATGGAGACGTCTCCGGGTGTAATAGACGTCACCACAGACGTGCGAATGCGCTGGCCATCAAAGAACCTATGATCGTTATAAACAGCGCCCCTGGCAACCCAGCTGGTACAATGTTTTGAAAGACGCCAATCATGCAATTCGCATCCCACAGTACTAACCCCCACTTTTATTTTCTAAGTATGTGTGGTATAATCCCGATATCAGCAAATATGAAAGGAGTAACCCAAATGGCTGAACAACGAGTAGTAAGAAGTAAAGAAGAGCGCAAAGCTGAAATCGAGAAGAAGATACAGTTCCACAAAGACTGTATCAAAACCCTAGAGCAGAAGATTCACGACATTGACAACCCCAAGACCCCTACCAGAAGCAAAGGTATGCGCAGGATCCTCACCGAGGGCAAACTCACCGACGATGAGGCAGCAAAGGCTCTTGGATTTAAAGATGCCAACGAGATGAGGGCGAAGCTCCTTGCCGCAGCTGAAGCGAAGAATAAGTAAAAATAGGGGCAGCTGGCACGCCGCTGGCTGCCTCTTTATCATGTAGATTATCCTCAACTCGGCCTTATTGTGTCAACGTACGCTCATTGATATACTCTTTGATAATCGCACACAACTCCTCTACCGTATCGGCGGAACATACTGTATCGCAGATTCTCTCAAAGTCCTGGAAGGCTACAGCGTCGCAAGCAATCCTTTCGTTGATCACCTTAGCGGAATCACCTCGCATTACCATACGCTCTGCCTGTGCTTTCCTGGATACCTGAATCCCAATCACATAGCATCTCCGCGCTCCACAGTAGGAGCGGAGAGCCACGGCACCCTTAGGCTCCAATATCACCAAATTAGAGCCATCCGCTTCTGCCTTGGAGAGGCCGTAGTAGTTACCGGCATATTCTTGCGATTCCGCCATATCGTCAACACCAAAGCTCTCCCTGCTGACAAAATGGTAGGCATCCACCGGCTCACCTCTTCTCCGCTTGCGCGTTGTCGTTGTCACAGCCCGCTTCATTCCCAACTGCTCCACAAGCATCTGAGCTACCGTTGACTTGCCAGATGCAGAAGGCCCGACCAGCACGAACATTGGTATCTCTCTCATTTAACACAACCCCTAATCTTTTTAATTAGCTCCCACATAACTACCCATGGCCCGAGTAGAATGTAGGCGGCAATACCAGTCAGATACCCAAGCACTTCAGGTAACATGGCGACCTCCTTCAGGCATAAAAAGAACGACACACTGCTAGAGTGTGCCGTCTCGCATAGATATATGGCGGGGGTAGTTGGACTCGAACCAACGATACCGGCGTCAAAGGCCGGTGCCTTAACCACTTGGCCATACCCCTGTATGGCGCGCTGACGAGAGCCAGCACGCTTTGATAGTAGGCAGCCACCCAATATAGGTGGTAGGGCAGCCCACTACGTTAATTTAGTATATGGCGTACCTGATGCTGTAGGAGCTCGTTCATAGCCTCATACTTCCAATCAGGCCAATTGTAGAGAGAATGCTTTGGAATTGTCCAACCCTTTAATCTCTCCAATGCAGCTCGCCGCCTCTCATTTAGATAAAGGCGCCCCACCGACACATATCCACGTCCATCAAAAAGCCTCGGCCCTTCTTTGGCTGTGTACGCGACAATACTGTCTTTATCGTAATTGTCCCTAACCCACATTGAGCCTAAGCCTCGTCCGTTATCGAAAATTGGGGATAAGCCCACTGTACTATAGTCCACAGTGTCCTTGAATAAGCCAAAGTTTCCAAGATGTCTGTCTGGATTACAGATGACGCAGTCAAAGAACACAATGTCCTTATACGACTCAATTAGCTTATTTTCGGCAAGCACACGCTCAAATCCTGCCTCCGTTATCATTCTACGCAAAAGCTCTTGCGCCATAGAAATATAAGCTGTGCTTTCCGATGTAAATATTGGACATATACTGCACAACTTACCATTTACCATGCGCAAGTCATACTCTACATACGGGTAAAGATTCATACGCTTCGCGATCTGTGTTGCATAGAACTCTGCCTGCGGCTCAAACCCTGCATTTAGGAACCCTGAATCAATGGTACTCCCCTTTAGAAGCCAAACGGTCCCATCGTTCTCACGAATCCAGCATTTCGGCAAGACACCATCCGTTGTATACTCTGGCGACGTTGCCTGCAGGCGCATTCCGGCTAACCCGACACCAGAAAATGCATAATGCGCTATAACCTCCGAAAACTTATTGTCATACATGTTGATACGCGCCCAGGGTACATCCAGTGTTTCTGGACACACCCACACATCATCGTTCAAAGACAGCCCATATGACATGTTTAGAAAGCTCTCCAGGGAGTTCATATCGAGGTAACTGAACAGCTTCGCAATGTGCTCTCTATGCTTCGGGGCTTTCCTATTCTTCAGGAACTCCTCCAATTGGCGGCCGCCCACAATGGCGAGGTAGAGTTTTCGGTCCACGATATTCAAATCACTTACAGAAACGCTACTGGTCCCCAGGAGAGAGGTAGTACTAACAAGCTCAAACGTAGCTACTACCCTGTCCTTGCTCATTAACTTATACACAGCTCTCCTCCTAATGCTATACTTATTGACAGTATATCCCGAATAAATACAAAAGTCAAATTCTCCTTCAATAATATATGGAAACCACTTCTCTGTACCTTATTGACAATTTTCGCTAACTGCTGTAAACTTCTACACATAACAGCTAGGGAGGTGACAAAGTGCTTTACCATCCAAGCGACAGAGAGATACAAATATTGCCCAGAGAGATTAAGAGGATGCTCTCTGTACCAGCACCGAATGTGCGGAACACTGTGCCAATTACAACCGAGAAGCAAGCCAGGGACTATCTTTCACAAAAGATAGGGCGATACGGAGACAGTAAGAAGATCGCTGTCGAAGTCGACAAGTATATTGCCAAGGCTATGAACGATTTACTTGCTACCGGCTTTACATATGCTAACCTGTATGCTAAGGACTTTGAATTCCTCACCGAACCCCACGTGGCTGCAGCACTGGCATATAACGAGCTGAATTGCATAGACAACATCCCAGATGACATAGACCTAGAATACGGACTTACTTATGGAAAGGAAATGATTAACATGAATGAGCAGGAGAAGAAGGAAGCAATGGAAGTGGCAGCCCTTATGAGGGACAAGCTTGCCAATATGACAGCAGAAGAGGCTGAGAAGTACCTGTCTGCAATCCCGGTCGAAAACGAAGAAGAGTAACGAAGAGGGTAGGGGCTGACCGATAGCACCCTACCCTCTTTCCTTATCCCATGTATACTGGGTCGTAATAGTAGCCGTTTCTCGCAGCTTCTTCAACTGAAGTGAACATATCAATGATATGTGTCCCTTCAGGTAGAAGATCGGCATACGCATACAACTTCGTTGTAGTTCCGTCGCTGTTAATGCCCTCATAGCCGGCAACCATTCTAGCGGTCTCCAGCTGCGCACCGCCAACAGAGAATGCGGATATCGCATGACCAGACTTAAAGTCCCACCCGTCAATAAAGGATATGACAGTAGGGCCTGTAATCGGATTGACCTGCTTAAAAGTAGTCAAGTCACTGGGGATGTAGATAAACTCACCGCTCCTGCCGGTGGTCTCCTGAAACTGATACATAAGGGCATCACTTACGATTGAATTAATCTGACGATAAATCTCATCTTTGCTGATACCCTGACTCTGTATAGTTTCCTTTGTCAGATGCCCATCTTGCAGAAGATGGACACTGTCCCCGCCCGTATTAAGGGCATAGTATTTATCCCCAACCTCATAGGCATAAGGGATCTTCTGCGACCCCTGGAGATACCAGCCACCCTCAGAATCCTCAGTCGGCGTGTACATATAGTACCCGTTGTAGGCTGCAACACAGAACACAGGTATGTACCCACTCTCAATCTGCATCTTCGACTTCTCTGTGAGCGGGAGGTCATAGTTCATGCACATGAGATTGATAAAGGTTGTAAGCGCCACCTCGGGGTCTGCATTTGTACGCCCCTGATCTGCGTAGTCCTGCCCGAGGTGCGACATACTCAACATTTCCTCCACAGCTGCATCTGTGGAGTAGTCGATGGCAAACTTCAAGACATACTCCTCAAGCTGCATCTGTTCCTGCTGCACATTATGCACAAGAAGCATTAGGAGGATTGCAATGAAGAGTATGGGTACAGATAGGATAAACCCAAACCCTCTATTCATGACCGAATCCTCCCAGCCAGCGTGAAGTCAACTGGAGCCATGTTTAGACCAAAGACGCTATAGAGGAAACTCGCCAGCCCCGTAGGGCCCACCTCTGTAACCTTCACTTTTAGCAGGTCACCTTGGTTCCAATGGTAGATGTCATCAGACCCAACATATGTCATATAGGTGTCGCCCGGACTCTTTGGGTCTGGGTTAACGACCTTAGCATACCTGAGGATCTGTACATCTACAAGAGGCCCATATGCAGAGCAGGCCAGATATAAGTCAGCCACGTGTTTCTCATCCAACACCGCCGTGTCCGTTACTTCGTCTACGAAGTTCGTTACTTCAGCCACGATAGAGCGTCTGGCCTGAAGCTGGTCCGACACCATTACGTTGGCCAACATGAGAACAATCATAATGAAGCACAAAACGACTCCAAGGATTTTGTTTATAAAGCCGTACACTAATCTCCCTCCTTATGGAATCAGTTTTACAACCCACCTGGTTCCAGAGGGGTCTAGTGTTACTGACTCTACCTTGAGATCCATCTTGTCCTTAAAGAAGGAATCCCAGGCTTTGTTGATGGACTCCTCCTTGTCCTTAAAATAGGCGTTATCGAAGGCCACCGTGTATGTCTCACGCCCATACTGGAAGACAACCGTTACTGGGTCTGGTACATAGGCGTCATTCACCACCAGCGACATAAGCGCATCCTTGGCGGTCTGCACCGGACGCACGATTTCCTGGCCAAACGTATTGTGGGCTACCATCTTCTCATCAACTTGGACATCCATGTTGCTCCGCACAGAGGCGATAGACCATATGCCGACTGTGAGAATAAAGAGAAGCGCAACTACAGCGACCAGAATGTCAAACCCATCACTAACCTCTTTCATTCGGCCAAGGACACCTCCATCGTGTAGAGCCCGGTCACCTCATCGACTTCCCAGGACATGTAGGCCTTTCTCGCCATGTAGTCGTCCAGGTCGTCTACTGAGGTGGAAATGAGCATCCAGTCATTCGGATTAGACGGGTTGCGCTCCTTGATGGAGAACTTGCTGATATTACCATTGGCGTCCGTACTACTGGCACCATAGTTGATGCGCATGACCATCTTCCAAATGTCTGCAACCGGAACCGGCTTCTCATAGGAGGCTAGAAAGAATGCGTCCGTATCCTGCATAGAGGTTACTGACGTAGTGACCTGGTCGGCAGTTTTGTTCCAGAAATTCCGGCCAATCATCATGAGACTCAAACCAATGCTTAGGATAAAGGCCATGATACATGCACCGGCCGCAATCTTATACGCAGTGCTTAGATCTTCTCCCATCCGTTACACCTCCCTGAAGTTGTAGCTCGATAGGGAGCCATTAGCATCGTACGTGAGAGTGCAAAGATAAGTAGAGGCCTGATTGAGCACAGCGCTGATGCTGGCGGAAGTCAGCTCAGTATGGTAGGAAGAAGAGCTCCAAGACATTGTGCTTCCACCACGAGTGGTCACATTGACTGCTGGGGAGCCCTGGTACTCAAGAACCAGAGAGACAATATCCTGCGGGTAGCACTCCTCATTGTCGTACATACGGGCAACCCTGTACTCCAGAACATCCGCAGAAGCTGCACGCTCCTTATCCATAGTCAGCATGATCGTTCTTGATAGCTGCGTACATACAATCAGTGCCACCACGATAATGCACGCCACCAGGACGTCTACGGCAAGTTTTACACCGTCAGTCCATTCCTGCATGTAATCACCCTCTTTCAGTAGATTCAAAACACATAGTTGTCATATCGTGATGTGCAACCGGTGTTTCAAATCTACAGGGCCCCCAGAACTAGAGGACCCTGCAGAGCGCATTAGGTGGCCTGCTGGGTGAAGCTGATACCGATGATGGTGCCAGTACTGTCCTTGATGAGCTCAGCCAGGTACTTGCCGTTGTCCCGGACATACTGCGCACTCCCACTTACAGTCATCGGCTTGGTGTTCAGATTGTACGTAACCGGGGTAACTGGCGACGCAGTAAAGAACGTGTCTCCCGTGTTACGAATGAGTGCGGTACTACTCTTGTAAGAGTAGTTGCCATTCTGACCTTCCTGCTGGTACCCCTCAAGCAGCGCACCGTAGCAGTAGCCGCCGTTAGTGCCGGCATCCTGGCACAGCCCAGTAACAACAACGATGCCGATGGGCTCGCCGGAGAACAGCTTGATGGCGGAAGTGACCTTGGTGCCGGTCACGATCTTCTGGTCGTAATCGTCGTAGGTGGTAGCCATCATCTGGCCGAGGCCGGACTCAAGCTGGTTGGCACCGCTGTTGGTGATGTTCTTGACCACCATCAGCAGCGACAGAACGATGGCGATGAGGAAGCAAAGGATAACCAGGCCAATGCCAATCTTGGCGCCAGTGCTGAGATCGTCTCCCATGAGATATTACCTCTTTTCGTTTAATAAATTTTGCGTGCCACTCAGATGATGCCCGCCTCGAGCAGCAGAGCGACCAGGCAAAGTGCCACAGGCACAAGACATAAAGCGGAACAGACTCCAAGGTGAAAACGGATCCGCTTCAGAGTGGAGATTTCCTTCTCCTTATCTGACTGTTTATTGTTCATGTGTGCCCTCCTTGCTTAACCGACTGGATTGGAGAAGCCACCTGTGGCCAGCACGGCAATAATGAGGCCGATAGCCACCACGGCCATGACGCCACAAACAATGATGAGCGCCTTAGTGGAGCCCTTGAGGCTCTTGAACTTATCCAGCATCTTCAATACCCCCTTCCCGTAGAGTCCTCATGTAGAGAACATGAAGGCCCTTTCCGTGAAATGATATATAGCCACCAATCCTGATCTGCATCCCAATAGACAGGTTATCGGGATGCAGATCATCGATATTGGATGACAACGCAGTAACCAGGACAGTAGAGGACGGCGCCCTACTCTGCCTAACAAGGAGGCAAGCGGAGCGCCGATTCCTCTCATTCTTCCGCTCAGGGTAAATGGTGATAATCGTGCCTTCTACCTCGACAGAATTTTTGTCCGGCTTATCGGTGGTCCAGCACTTGGCCACCTTGAAATAGGACCCTTTATCTGAGGACCAGCGCGGCTTTCCAACCACACAGGTTCTCAGTCCGGCATGGGCATCCGAGATCCCGCTGATGGGAATAGGGAGCCCACGGATTGTGAGTGTGTACAGTCCCTTATCGTTCCTGCACTCACTGACAGTGCCAACTAGCTTCATACTACATAACTCCCAACTGTCCCATCATATTGGTGATCTCGTTGAATGCCAAAATCCCGATTGGCGCGAGGACATGTCCAATAACCATCGCCATTAGCGGTGCCCGGCTGATAGGAGAGCACTGCCGACGCTTCCGCTCCAGAGCGTTGTTTTGAACCATCTCGCGGATACTGAGCATCTGGTCTCTCTCGGACTCCAGGTCAGAGAATGCTTCTCTTATGGTGACCTGAGAAATCGTAGAGAGGAGCCGCTCGCATATCTGCTGGAACTCAGGCAACGAGGACTTGTCCTTCAAACGGTTGAGAGCAAGCTCGGGGTCTGATGGGTACTCGTGATAGGCGAAGTAAATTGCTGTCTGGTAGATGCGGCTCTGCCGTGCCAGCCAGTAGAGAGCCTCCATGGTATCCAGGTGCGTAAAGCGGAGAATAGCGAGCATCGTCTGAAGCTGCAGCACATCCTCCTCTTCTTCTGCACGAACCATCTTCTTCCGCAGGTCCAGCATAATACCAGGCGCAAACCACCCGAACACCCCGAGGCCGTAGGCAATCAGCACATACCACCAATGGAAGCTTAGAGCATGGTAGTTATTGTACTTCTGGATGATACGATTGCACTGATCCTTCAAGTCCATCGCGGAGATGTCAGGGAAGTAGGAAGGTATGATATCCTGCAAGTCACGCTCACGAGGCGCCTTCGGCTGCGCCAGTAGCGAGTTATCGAGTTCATGCCACTTTCGCGCATCCTCGACCGACATGTCAGAACCGCCCAGGAAGGACGCTGTCTTGATGTTGTCGTAGGTGAACTCCTTAGCCAGGAACGTGAACGCTGTAAGAGCTGTAAGCGTCATCACGAAAGCGATACCTGCAGCAAGCACCTTTGATGCGTAGATGTACTTGATATCCTTACTAGACAGTGCCCCCTTGAGCTCCTTCTCAATCTTCAGCTTCGTACGCGCCTTCTTCGGAAGGATGTTAGGCAGGATGCGCTGGAATGGAGGCCAGTACAAAAACGCATCTACAAAGTCGCTGCGGTCGTTTCTTCTGATAGCCGTAGGAGAGTTCGTGCTGGTAATGTACCAGTAGGCAAAGATGGCTATGAGGATGATGAGCGTCTGAGAGATGTAGCCAATCATGCCATTGTAGATGACGCTCGTGCCGGGCATGTAGGTGGTGAAGAACCACTTGAGGACACCGATGAAGGGCAGTGGCGCCAGAGGCAGATACTCCAGCATAGAGAACATCATCCGCTGCTTTGTCAGCTTCCGAATCTCCAAATCACACTCATGCTTCAGCAGAGTGATTGCTGACTTGAAGGCCGATACACCACGGTCATCCCGCTCGTCACCAGCGTCGTTCAATAGGTAGCACACACCGGCCAATGTCTGGAGCATAGGGAAGGGGACTGTCCTGTAGAACTCCTCCAGACGCTCCTCTGAGTCCGTAGCTGTCAGGATGAGGTAAATCTTATCCATCGACTTCTGTAGGAACTTCCCCTTGGTACACTCATTGATAGCGTCCGGGATGTTACCCATGAGGGTATAGGACTCGCGGATAGAGGACAATGTGGCGGAGAACTCCTTCAGAACGAGGAAGTGTGTCGTATCGACTTTCTTCGTAATGAGCGACTGGTATATGACCAAGGCGAACACGATACACAGCAGAACGGCCGTTACATCGCGGAACACAATGATACCGACAAAAACGAGCACTAAGCTCAGTCCGAGCGTCTGCGTGTAATACTGGATTGCCAGCGTCCGAATCTCCAACAAGTTGTAGATGGAGAGACTGGCTAACTGCTCAACCAGTTTTCTGAAAGTCTTCCTGGTAAGGAAGTTCTCACTCAGAAAGGTGTACGCCTTAGCCTTCTTGGCCAAGTCGCCCTGGCTAGCACGTTGCTTGCGCTTTTGCTCATGCATCAAAATTGCATAGAGAGCAATAGCACAGGCAAACATGCTGCCAATGATGAAGATAATAGGAAAGGCCATGCTCATTCATCAGCCCCCCTACTCATTTGCGCACACACATATGGGTGCAGCCGAACCTTATACTTCGGAGTGTAAGTTTTTCTATAGCGTCGGTACACATATTCGCCATACGTTTCATCATAGATAAACGTAGCAAGTAGTGCTGTGGCCATAGACAATATCTTGAACTCCTCGGTATGAGGCAGCACTTGGAATAGGGCATGAATGAAGAACAAGATTAGAAGGAGTCCAGGTAAAACACGCTTTAGAAGGCCTATGCTAAAGTCATTCTGCGCCCTCCAAAAGACGTAGCGCCATGCTGCTGTAGACAGCCTCTGCTTCACACCTTATCACTCCTTCCAGTTCGACGTAACAAACTCCGTGAACGCCTCCACCTGCTCCTTAGGGATGTTCTTGAGCATGTACTCCGTGAGTCTCTCAGAGCACCACTTAACAGGAACATAGGACCTGGTCTCACGGTCAAACCGGATAATGTCCTGCGTTGTGAACAGCTCGCCAACTGCGGTGATCTCGAAGTACTCGCGCATGATCTTGGCGAGGCTGTCCGGGTCCTTCGGGTTGTACGGCTCAATCTCACGGTCCACCGGAATGATCTCCGTGATGCGCTCAAAGTAACGGAAGCCAGTCACATCGAAGTCCATGTGGATATCGATTTTGATGACGTCGATAACCTGAGGCTGAATAGTAGCCGTCGTAGCGCCCCCACCATTAGAGGCGACGATGGAGTTCGTGATGGCGTTGATGAGGTCCTTGGCCCGGTTGGCGTGGTGGGAGAAGATAGTGAACAGGGAGGCCACCTGGCCCATCTGAATCATACGCGCAGCGATTGCATCAGTAGCAACCTCGCCGACGATGGACACGGCAGCATCTGACTTCTTCAGGGCATCCTGCAGCTCGGCTGCTGTTACATACTGTGTCTCAGAAACAGAGTAGATGTTGCGGTCCGGGTAGCGCTCACGCAGGTACATCTCGGGAGCCATCTCAAGGATACGGATGGTCAGTCGAGCGTCGATGGCGGCGATTGCTGCAATCATAGCCGTGGTCTTACCAGTACCTTGTCGCCCGGTGAACGCGCAGGTAACACGCCCAATCATGAACCACTTAATAAGCTCGATGGGAATGTTGGCGGTAGGGGGATCAATGCCGGGCTTGCAGTATAGCTTCTCCAGCGTAACATTCTTGATGTTGAACTTACGCAGGAACACTGCCCAGTACTCGCCGGCGCCCGGACGGATAGCGAGAACACGGGTCTTATCGTACATCGTGTTGACCATGTAGCCGCGCTTCTCGGTCAGAGAGCCAGGGTTGTTGTACATGCAGATGAGCAGGATGATGCGCCGCATCTCCTCCTCGGTGTACGTGGTCAGGAAGTCCAGGTGGATGTACTTACCATCATAGTAAATCCAGATAGACCGCGGGGCCTTAGGAAGGTCCGAATCCACATCCAGAAAGGAGCTGATGATAGAGCCACTCGTACCGATGTTGATACCATCGACATTCTGCTCACGTAACGTGTCGATGCACCCGAAGCCCTTGTACTTGGTAAACAGGATGGTAGCCATGATATCCAGCTGCTCATAGTAGGTGAGTGGCCGGTTAATCTCAGCCTTGTAAACCTCTTCGAGGTCCTCAACTGTAACGAGGTGATGAGGAGTGGTGTGGTCCTCAATGTCGTACCGAACGCGGTCCCACCCATACGTCTTGATGATGTAGGTCATGGCATCCTTTTTGTACTTCTTCTTGAGGAAGTACATGAGGATCTCCCACTTGACCATAGGCTCTACGTAGACACCGTTGAAGTCGATGAGCTCCGCGATTGCTTCCTCGGTAGGGAGGCGGGTTTTGACAACGTCACGAATAAGGTCCTTGACGATAATCTTGTCCGCCTCGATACCGTAGATACAGTTCTTCATAGCAGCCTTAAGGCGTTTCTTACGCTTATAGGCGGCTTCCCACTCCTCGTCGTCCTTACCGAAGGATGTCTCTTCCTTGATAATGTCGGCCAGCTCAACCTTGACATCATTGAGAAGCTTATCCATTGTAAGCTTCTCGATAACCACAGCATCAGGCCGCTCGTTCTTCCGTTTCCTGTAGAGAAGGACCACGAAGGCAACGCCCGCGAGTAGAGCAATGAGAGTGAGTATTACCTCCAAGGACATATATTACCCCTCCCATTTAATCTTGGCGTTCTGGATAGAAAGGAAGAACTGGATGCACTCCTTCATGTCCATATTGAACTCGATGACACGAGGGTCGTGCTGGATGATGTAGGGAATGACCGTATCCAGCTGTCCGCTATTGCAGTACTTGGTGATAAGCGGGTTGTAGTGGATCTTACAGGTCGTGCGCTTCGTGAACTGCGCCATCTTGGCCAGGTTGTCCACGGAGTCGATATCCTTATCGTACTTAGCGATAAGAAGCATGCACTTCTTGTCCTTGGGCCAGTACTCGGATTCCTGCATGATGCGGATGCGGTCCAAGCAGCTCTTGGACGGCTCGGAGACGATGACCACAGCATCGGACTCCTGAAGTACGGCCTGGGAGGTATCATCCTCAATCCCGTAGGCCAGGTCACAGAAGATGTAGTCCGCCACGTTCCTGGAGAAGGTAAAGACCAGCAGGGAGGTGACCTCCTCCTCGGTCAGCGAACTGTCCCACGAGTCCATCAGGTCGATATTGGTGCCCATCTTAAGGCAGTAATCGCCCAGGTCCTCAGGAGGAATAGCATGGGCTTCAAGCAGTTTGGAAACCTGTGAGATGGTCCGCGTCACATCGCGGTCCGTAGAGTCCCGGCCGACATACCGCTTGATTGCCCTGTTCTCACCGGTGTAGCACAGCCGCACCGTACGGCCCTGAGTGTAGGCCATGGTATACCCCATCATCAAGGTGGCTACCGTAGCGCCGCATCTGTCAGCAGGGGAAACGACAGCAATCTTCACTTCTTATTCGCCACCTTTACAATGTTTTTAATAGGCATCTTCAGAGGCTCTGCCAACATCTTGGCCAGAACATTCACCATGCCAGGGGAGGGCACAATGAGCTGACGGTAGTACTCAATCTTCTCCAGGTTCTCCATGAGCTCCTTGGAGTAGGGTACCGCATTCTTGCCCTTGCCCATGCAGATAAGCTGCATATCCTCAAAGGTATCAAACAGGTACTCGTCACTCGCCTCAACGCCGGCACCCTGCACGTAGATGATGAGATCGGTGCTCTCATTGTAGAGATTGTCCATAATGATATGGTCGAAGTCTCCTGGCTTGTGATCGATGGTCTGCCACATCTCATCGGCTGTAGCGTCCGTGACGAAGATTGAGATATTCTGATAGAACCCGAAAGGAGCTCCATCCTCCGTGAGCCTCATGAAGTGGCGGTTACTTGTGATAACCGCCACATCACCCAGAGGCTGGAGAATCTTCATCAGCGTATAGATACAGGCACGCTTGTCAGTGCGCCCAAAAACGCTAATCTGCATTATTGCACCCCCGTAGTAACGTCAGTGATTAGGGAGCTGTTGCCGCCGTTCTCCGCATTGGCAGCTTCCTGCTCACGTTTCTCCTCCTCAACCTCATAAACGGAGAAGTCGGAGTTGACCTTGCTGTTCAGCTCATCGCGGCCACCCTTAATGTTGCCACCACTATTGTCACCATCGGGGAACTCAGCGCGAGCAGCGTCAATAAGAGCACGCATAGTGGACTCCACAGTAACCTGAGCCAGATCAATGATGTTGGGATCCTTGCGGCAGACAGCCTCGATATTGCTGGGCACACTGTAGAAGACGCCAGCCTCCTGCTGAATGCCAGGCTCGACGTACTTGGTCAGATAGAGGTCAGAACCATAGCTGCGGGAGAGGTAGAAGTCAACCAGGGCAGCCTGATAGAGCTGCTGCTCCTCTTCGGTCAGATACACCTTCAGTGTCTGGTCAGTGATAGACATGACCCGCTTGTGGCTTAGGACGATGAAGTCCTCACCGCGAGGGTAGGTGATACGCAGGTCCACGTAGTCGCCCTCTTTAAGGCCGATGGGCCAGCGGTTACCGGAGATATCAACCTCACGCAGAGAATCGATGATTTCAGTTTCCATCACCATGTCCTTCGTAATAGGAGTACCAGGAGTGATGGCGATCTTGCTATACAGACCGATGATATCTTCCTTGGTAGCGAAGGTATCGTTCTTCAGATTCTGCGGGATGCTCTGCTCAATGATGTTGTCCTCGGTGAGCTCCTGCCCGGGGAATGTGGCCGACTGCACCGTATAGCAGGGCACGACCGGGCCGATAGCCTCAAGGTTGGAGTTCAGTGTAGCGATCTGGCTGGTCAGCTGCTCTGTCTCCTTGTTGTGGAAATAATTGGTGACGAAGAATGTGGCCACCGCACATAGGGCAAATCCTAAGACCAGCCCAACGATTATCAGTACCTTCTTCAATGGATTGAACCTCCTACTAGAGTGGTACCTACCCCCATATGTTTGTCACCAAACCCATGACGAGTAGGATGCATATAAGAGCCATGCGAGAGAGATTTATACCGTTCCGCCGTTTGTAATCTGCCAGCGTAATCGATATCAGGGCCACCAGAAAGGCATCCTTCAAAATGGCCCAGCATACTAACACTGTGACCGTACTACCACCACCTCAACTGCCTTGCCACTATTTCCCGGGACGAACCCAATGGCGTGGCTGTAAATGTCGTCAAGCGATAGTGCGTCTACATCGACGGTAGCAACACCTTTCTCCCAAGTCCGATTAGCGAAGAATGTGCAATTCTCTGCTAGGGACAGACCCTTCTCATACTGGAACCTTCTGGCTGTAGAGGCCACCTTACTACCAGGAGGGACAATCAGCACCTTGTACGGTGCCAGCGCTTTCTCCGAACGATTAGGGAAAATGACATAGGGACCGCAATGCTTCTCGATGATGTATCTGTACATACAGATTGCATCGGTAACATCTGCATTGCCATACTTCTTGTATATCTCCGGCAAAAACCGAATAGAGCCCTTCTCTGACTGGGACCGCATACCGTCTGGGAGGATTGCATACTTCCATGCCCAGTTGTTGATTTCAAGCGGTTTACTCCCTGTCAGCGAGTAGGCCAGGTCAATCAGGTTTGCCCGTATCTCCGTCAGCACCATAGAGGAGTGATGGTGATTCATGCCGCGCTTTGAAATAGCCTGCTCGATGCCAAAGTAGGAGAACTTGCACCCAGCAAAATAACGTGTCAGGAAATCCTTGAAATCATGGCAGTAGTCGGAGGTATCATAGGCAGACCCGGGGGCCCTGAACTGTAGGATACACAGCTGCGTACCGAACGGAGTGCCAACTGCCATAGCCATATTCGTTTTACCAGGGTCGGTAGCGAGTACGATGTCGCCACAGAAATCAAAGGGCTTAATCTTCTGCCCAGCTTTGTACTCAAACGGGGCGTTAAGGTTGATCTGTACCTGCATCACCCAACCCCCGTTTGCAACTCATCTTGTAACATTGGCACTCTCCTCATAGGTTGTGATTAGGCACAAGCAGTCCGACCTCCTTGTGGCTTTAACCACCGCGAACAGTACAGCCTTTCTGTAGAAGGACATCCTCATAGGCTTGTACACGATTAGGTGGTCACACTGCTCTCCCCGTAGCCAAGACACGATTTCCTCTCTAAAGAGCCGCAGCTCCTCTTTGAAGAACTTATTCTTTCTTGGCACCTCATGCCGTAGGTTATCCGCACCATCTCTGGATAGGACAACCCATTTACCATGTGAATGTACAGTGACGGTCATTTTAAAACCTCCTGCAGTTGTAGAAGGCCTCCAATCTGCTCGCCTCGGGAGGGTACTGGCTCATGATGTAATCCAGCTCGTCCCAATCCTCAACCGTACACGCCACCATTACTGCTTTTGCGTATGCCGCCTTGAATGCAGTTGCGTGTTCATCTGCCACACCACGCTCCACCTGCCGTCGGAACCCCTCTGTACGCAAGCCAAGCAGCTTGTATAGTGAGTCCTCGGCCTCCCGGCGAGACCTCAGCCTGTAGTTCTTCTGATGTAGAGCAATGACATCCCCGCCGACCTTACACGCACCGAAGCACCGCCACAGCCCCTTCTCAGATGAGTAGGAAAAGGACGGTGTATCCTCTTCATGGAATGGACAGCAGATTTTAGGTATCTTGGTGAGGTCTATGCTCCTGTCGATGAACCGCGTGAAATACTCAGGTATACTAATTAACGAGCTCGCCATCAGTGCGCCTCCAGCAGCTCCTTAATCGTATCCTGAATGACTTTCACAAAAGGATTGTCACTCTCAGACACGAAGGTAGAGAGGAGTTCCTCAGCACCGATGTTGGTGCCAACCTGACATGCCCGCGTGAACACCTCTCGGCACGCCACGCTGCGCTCTTCAATGCGGCAGCAGCCTGTATACAGTAAGGCACGCAATACAGCCATCACTTCCGGAGTAGTGGTGATCTCTGCGGTACCAACTACAATCCGTCCGGGTACATTAAGTAGGTTTTGCTTATAGTACTCACGCAACGTAGAGGACGTACCCAAATCGAACTTCTTTCCAATCGACTTGGGTTTGTACTCCGACACCGGCTCGTCTAGGAACCTCTCAGAGGAGAGTACAGCCTGAATTGCCTCAAGATTCGTAGGTGCGCTCATACGCGTATCCCCTTTCGACCCGCCACAGAATTAGGAGCTCCGGCCCGAGAACACAGAGCATGAGAGGATTTCTGCTCACTACAGTAGATACGATAATGGCTACCGCCATACAGACCAGTACCGGCTTGAGTAACGCGCCGATAAAGTCATCCGTACCCGAATTGACACGCACAAACATAAGAGTGCTGGCAAGAGCCAGAACTCCCGTGATGACGATCTTGAGCATATTATCCTTACCCACGGAGAACACCAGTTCCCCAACAGTTGCTACCCACACGAGGTAGAACAAAGGAAATTCTAACTTTCTTTTCATAAAGGCCTCCTGCTTAAACCTGCTTCTTCCGTACCTGTTCCCAATAACAACATCCCAATCGTGTAGTCAGCATAATAGAGCCAAACCCCGCCGACGAACGCGACTTAGGCAGAGAAATTTTTCTAAGACCCTGCGCTGCCATTGTTTCAGTGTAGGTGATAGTAATGTTTGCATCGGTAGAGCGGTAAGCCTCAATACCGCCGGCACCCATCGTGGCGTCAATTTCCTTATCCGCTTTCGAGGCTGCAATACCCTCTCTGTTAAACTGGTTCACACTAATACCGCCCTTCTTGTGTTTGCGCACGTAGCGCTTGAACAGGCGGTACCCCTTTGCCACAATCTTATAGTCATCCAGTGCTCGGCCATATTTAGGCGGATTAGACTGTAGCAGTGACATATGGTCGATGATAATGATATCGTAAGGCCCGTTGATTCTGTCCTGGGTTTTAATCTTCTCAATGAAGTCCTCAAGATAGAGGTCGGTTTCCTGGATGCCGATTTTCCCGTACTTGCCGCTCTCGAATAGGTCAATCCGTGCAGCCTCGACTTTCGGCTGTAACTCCGGCGGCACGCTGCGCGTTGTAATCATCTTGTCGGAGATGATGTCACCAAACATCTGCAGCGTATGCCGCGCAACCAGCATGGCCTCCGCCTCCGACCTGCTCTGCTCCAACGTAAAGTAGAGGACGTTCAATCCCTTCAGCATGGCTCTGTGAGCAAACACACCTAGGGCGAACCTCGTCTTACCAGCGCCGGGAGGAGCTGAGATATCGAGAAGCTGAGTCCTGCATAGCGACACAAGATCATTGTCGATAGCTGGGATGCCTGTATCAACTAGAGGATCCATAGACTGCGATGTAGCCGTGCCATCCGTGATCTCCTCAACAGCCGATTCATCATAGATGTCAGCCAGCGCAGCTATCTGCTCTCTAAGCCACCCGGTCGCCCCACCTGGGTCACCCTTCTGAGAGATAAGATCATAGGTACGAGAAAGAATCTCAGTAGTCCTCTCATCGAGGCGTTCCTTCATGAACTTATCAACGTCCACAGGGAAATCCTCGAACGGAATGTGAGTCCCTTCCAGCTGACGATAACTAGACAGCATCACATCCTTGGTCGTAGCAATTGCTGTCTCCAAGGAGTTGGGGTCATCGTAAGACAGGTTCTCTGTACCATCGATTTTGACCTTGCTCTCGACAAGGAACTTCTTAAGCTCCGTAGACAGGTAGACCTCTAGGTACTTCTGCTTAAGCGGTACGGACAGCTTATTGCAGTAGCCCATGAAGTCACGAAAAATCGCTTCCTCCCTGCGAAACTCATCGGCGGGGAACTGGAGAACAAACCAGGAGAGATAGCCAAGCCTTTTTGCATCAGCAGCATCGCCACGCGAAATGAAGTAACTAAAGATACTGTGAAGCATGCGCTTGTCCCCTTGTCAGTAAATTGTAGAGGGCCACTCGGACCCTGCGCCACGTCAGTGACGTCTTGGTCTAGGAAACAAGTAGCCTACAGCCCGCAAGCCTGCTTAGCGAGCTTATCAGCCGCTTCGTTGTACTCATCGCCGGTATGTGCCTTCACCTTCCGGAAGGAAAGCTTGAACGGCAAATCCTTTACAGCATCCCGGTATCCACGGGACAGCGTCGTATTGGCTCGCCAGCTCCCCTTGGCCCAGCACTCAATACCAGCGTAATCGTAATAGAGGGTGAGCTCCTCCAGATCAGGGACCTTCTTGCAGGCCTCGATGACCAGAGTAGCGGCCATCACCTCGCCGGCGACATTCCTGGAACCGATAAAGGCCGGATGGTTCCCAGGTTGCGACAGGGGAATAGGGTCTGCGCCCTCCCCGAGGAAGAGAACCGCACCAGCGCCATAGACCTTCGTGCTGGCGTTATAGGACCCATCGACATAAGCCTTTGCTTTCATGTGTTAACCTCCCACTTTAATAAGAACAGGGGACCCCGTCTCTGGACAGGCGTAAATATAGGCCGGCCTGAACCCACAGAACTCCCTACTGTCCTGCTCCCTCACATACTCCATAAGAGCCCTCTCACTCTTGCCAGGTGACAGCATCTCCCCATCCCCCAGGAAATGACCGCTGCTGTCAAAGTACTTCAGACTTACAATGTACACGCCTTAGGCACCTCCCCACGAGTCAGCAGGGCCGAAAGTTGCCCGTCATAATACCCGCCATCCGATTGCACCATTACAATAGAGTGGTCCTCGATGCGGGGATGAACCTCTGTCTTGTAAAGAATCCGGTACATCAGATTAGGGAGCGGGACGGGCCGCTTCGGGTTTGCTACCCACCTCGGGGCCGGGTATTTGGGCATGTGGATAATGAGCCCTTCCCCGAGGGAATTAAGGGCCGACAGCACAGCCATCGCGCACCCAATGCGTAGGCCATCATTCATGTCGACAGCCTTGGCTCTCTTGGTCAGAGAATACACGCCTAACGATGGGCATAACCAAGCGCCCCTCGCAGGCTTAGAATCACGCGCATCGTAGGCGCCAGACACCCACACATCATGCATGCTTTTCACTCCTTCTTGTAGAAGCTGTAGACCTTGATAGAAGAGAACGACCCATCACCCTGAAGCCCTTTCAGGATACCTTGATCATCCCCAAACGTCAGGTTGCTCCACGTCCCATTGTAGATAAAGAACGTACTATGCCCCTTACGTACACGCCTGTCGATAATGGTGGCAATAGTCGTCCTTACCTGATGTGTTACCTCGGCAGGGATCTTTAGGAAGAGGTACTTCACATCGTAGTAATCAGCGCTATTAGACCGACCCATATCGTAGTCGTACATCATACGCCGGAGCTCTAGTACGTCCCATAGAGGAACAACCTGTACACGTTGTCGGAATAGATTCTGAATGCAGGAGTAAGCCCATATGGTCTTACCATGCATGGGCGGTGCGCATATGCAGAGGTTCTGGTTAGACAACTGCAGCGTCGTTATCTGCTGATGTAGTTCCTCCATGGTCTTGCCATAGAAGTCACCGCAGTCCAGTGGAACCAGAGCCCTAGAGAAACGCACCCCTTGGTACTGGTCAGGGATATCAAGACCTACCAGGTCTGAGTAGATAGTGTCGGTAGGGAGCTGGCAGTCACACGGTGTCCCGTCCAGCCTCACTCCCGTGTTCCCACATTTCGGGCAGTATGCCACGAATACTCCCTCCCTTCAGAAATGCTTTTCTGAGCTTACCATCCAACTCCGGGTAGAGCTCAACCAGCAGATGTAGCTGATGCATGGTAGGGTGTTCTGGGCAACAGACGCTAATACGCTTGCATTTCTTGTGCAGGAACCGCAGAGATCCCTCCTGAATGCTCTCATCCACGTCGATGAAGAGCGTGTCCCATGTCTGGCTGGCCAATGTAAGGTGCGTTACTTTAAGCCCCATAAACTGAGGCTTGATAACAATTCCACACAGAGGTGGAAGCTCTCTATCGGTGATGTAGAGCTTCACAGCACCAACCCTCCAATGTAGAGAAGCTGTGCGCACGCGGCAACACCTTCGTAGATGCCAAGCTTCTCCATGACCAGCATGACGATGAACAGACGCTTAATCTGCGACATCTCCACGTTGTTGAGCGCACCTACCAGAGCGGGAACAATCGTACTCCGCTTCTCATAGCACACACGGTCCTGAAGGTACTTGAGCGCCGTGGTCAGGGTCTCAGAGGTGAAACCCAGGTAGTTCACATCCGCAAGGTTGATAGGCGGTTTCTTGGTGAACATTGAGATAGAGGTAAGCGCAGTGAGCTGCTTCAGGCATTCAGCCAGCTCCTGCAGGAACACGTTCAGGTTCTCAGACACCAGCTCGTTCTGCGCCTGCACGGTATAGACAGGCTGATCCAGCCGGCACTGGTAGGCATTCTCCAGCTTCTGCTTGGATACCTTGATGATACGAGAAACATCAGTTTCGGTGTACTCGATACGCAAGGTATTCTCGAAAGACAGGAGCACCTGTTGCAGGGTAAACATATCAGCGAGCATTCAGTTATCACTCCCTTTTGTCAAAATGATATCCGACCACGATACGAAGCAGCGGCACAGTCTGGTCGGTAATTGGGACATCCCGGTTAGAGTAATAGTCCCAGGCAGCGTCACACACATCAGCCAGGCAGTTCTGCACACCCTGAACCAGAACATCCCGCATAGACTGCGGAAGATAGAGAACGGCCTGATTGCCCTGTGCAACGCTGATGCCCATAAGCAGGTCGCTACACCTCGCCTGCACCATCGGAAGGTCCTCCGACCTCTTCATACACCTCATCACCAGGGTTTGTACCTCTGACAGCTTCGAGAGTGGAACCTGGTCGCGTTGCCCGCTTTTTAAGAGTTGAAGCGCCAGATTTAACAGCTCTACACAATCGAGATATTTCATTTACTCCCTTCCTCTCTATAATAGCCAAACCAAGTAATAGCACAGTGGCGATGAGCGCACCACGAAAGTCAAAGAATGACCAGTGAAAAGCAAACTCCGAGATGGCCGATGCCACAGTGATTACAAGTGAATAAATAAAGGTAGGGATGAGGCTGTCGCCAGTGGGAAGCGTCACGCAACCTATGACATCCTCAACAGTTTTGAAAAAGAAATCAAGAACATCTTCTTTTGTCATTGCTGTACCCCCTCCAAGAGTATATGGGCTGCGCCCCCTAAATTCTCGAACAAGATTCTAATACTCCCGCTCGGTTGATAGATAAGTCGGACCCTATCAGAGCCACTTGAAAGGGTTGTATCGAGAACGTCAGATGTTCTCACTTCACTCTCAATCCGATACCCATTCTCTAAAAGCAGCTCGCGATAATTAGAGAGTGAGTAAAGAGTGCCTGTGTAGTAGGCAAGCTCCCCAGGGGATAGAGAGATACCACGATCATCGGTCACGTACTGCAGCGCCTGTGTATCTGTTGCGGCCCTGCTTCTAGCCACCCCGTTCTCCCATACAGTATCTCCACAGGCATATACGCCATCTGCTATGTATGTGTATGGCTGCTCCACAACACGGGAGCAGCCACACAGCATACACAGTAGGATGAGACACACTGTTACCTTGGCACCCATTCTTCCAGCTCCGTTCCGTACCAGTAGAAGCGCAGATTGCCCTCCTCAAGATCTCCACGAATGTCGAGACCAATACGGCCAACCTGCTCGAGGAACTTCTGGTCCTCAAGCTGCTTAGGAGTGAACTCCAACTGCAACTTGCCGTACATTACGTACCAGTTGCCGCCCTTCTTCCACCAACCTAGGTCCTCTGCTGACTCGACGCAGATGGACTGATCGTAATCAACGATAGTCCCACCTGGCCTGATGCGCCCCTCAATAAACTGCATCGTCTTCATGGTGCTATGAAGATTGTAGTTGATGAGGACTGCGCCAATACTCACAATTACGATTATTGCAACTACTGCGATAATGCCAAACTTAGTCTTCACACAGCCTTCCTCCTGTTACAAGATGTCGTCAAGACTCTCCACCCGATCAGAGTTGTCCACAGGCGCATGCCCAGAAGCAACCCACTTCTCCAGAGATACCAAATAGACACGCCGGCCAGTAGAGACGGAGCTTTCCAAAGATTTTATACAGGCGTCTCTGTTGACCCCTGTCTCATTAGAACCAGCACAGGCATGCTCAAGAGTATAGCTGTTGCCATGGGCATCAGTGCCAGAGTATGGACCTATGTACACCTCTGCATGCCTGTAGTTGCCATTACTTGCCTTAGGCGGCGAGGTGCTGCCGTCCTTGGTGTAGAAGAGTAGGTCACCAGGCTTTGCGTGCTCTATGATGTACTCTGCTGTCCCATCCCCCTCGATGATATCTTGGAAGTTCGTCTCTACTGTTCGCGTACACTGCGTGCCAAATGGCGAACTTCCTGTGAGCATTGTGTGCCAGCAGAATGTAGCAAACGCACAGCACGATATTGAACGTGTTTGCGATGAATCTGCTAGCATCTCATTGATACTCTGGCGCAGCGCCTCTGCACTGCTATAATCAGAAGTAGAGCTTTGGCTGTACCTGAACTGCCCTGTCTTACGGCCAGACGTGTCGCTGTACGATTCATTGCCACCATTGCCTAGCTTCTCACACAAATCAACGGCAAGCTGGGCTATCTTCTCACCAGTGCTCCCCGCGTACTTCGCATCAAACCTGCCCTCGTCGGCCAGCGAGAACTGCATCATATACAACAAGTAGGAGTTGCTTGAACTGGAGAATGAAGTCGTAGACATGTACCCGTCTATTACCTCATCAGAGGTAGCTCCTGTTGGCATCATGGAGAATATCACCATAAGTAATACGGGGATGAAGGCGATAATGGCAATCTTCTTCATGACGACTGTTCCTCTCCAACTGGGATTTCCGCATCGGTGATATCTTCCCACAGAGCACCATCACGTGTCTTTGTCTTATACCAGTTAATCTCACTGATATCCTTACCCAGCAGGAGGATATTGCTTACGCCAGCACGCCAGCGCGTCCCCTGGTTATATGCCCCAGAAGTTGTGAGGAACATCTCAACGTGGGCATGCGGATTAGAGGAGTGCCCTGTTGTGCCGTAGGTACCTAACCTATCACCCGCCTGCACTACATCCCCTACCTTTACGCATAAAGAGGACACACCTAGCTTCTCGTAACCAGTTGTTGTAGCTCCTGGAGCATACTGATTTTCCCAAAATTTGGGAGTTGGACGATTGCCCTCCGGGTAATAGCCAATACCGTACCCCATATGGGCATAGCGTGTATAGAAGCCATTCCCATGATCGATTACTACGGTATAACCGTAGGAGCGATCTGTCCCATTCATCTCAGCTTCTACGACTGTGCCACCCCAGATGGCTACCTGCCATATGCGCTGGTCATTTCCTGCGCTCGTAGTAAAGTCGGTCCCATTATGCCACGTCCCACTACCTGTGTAGTCGCCCTTCGTCACATCTCCCCCTCGATATGGGAAAGTTGATGACACCTTAGTCTGCTCCATCGTAATTGGAGTACCATCATCTGTAACCCACAGATAATCAACGTGGCTGCCGGCTTTATTTTCCACCTCCACGAGGAGAGGGTCCTTTGCCTCAATGACGTCCATGAACTGGTAAGGGAGGGTGCCACTCCGAGTGAGAGACAATGTGTTCTGATATCCGTCCAGAACATCGGAGGCGTTAGTGCCAGTAGGCATCACAGTGAAAAATACAACCAGCGCCACCAGTCCTAATGCTATCCAAAGTGACCGTTTGAACACCGTTACCTCACTCCCTTACTTTACCGCATACACTAAAATGCCAACCAGTGAGTACCCTGCATACTCTTGCTGGAGTGTCGCGTACTGATCTGTATCGAACGACTCAAAGATGTTAGCTGTACCGGACGTAAAACTAGTAAAGCTTTGTAGGGTAGAAATGTCCAAGTCTTCCCTAGTAGCCTCAATTGTAGGCCACCAATACACCGGCCTACCCTTTGAGGCATAATCCCTAGCCAACGTCAGCAGCCTAGCCATATCCTCAGAAGCATTTCCTGTAATGTCTGTGACACCGTACGATGTAGGAGTGAAGTCACCAGACGTTGTGTTAGGTTGCATTGTTCCACCCGAGTTCATCTGAAAATACGTTTGTGTGACTCCCCATGGCGCGCTATGGGCTTTCGCATTACCCCCAAACATCCTGAACTGTACATACACTACTGGGACATCCTCACCGCTCAAGTACTTCTCAACGTCGTCGTTCTTCACCAACATAGCATCGAGGTAGGCATTATCTGCACCACCAAAGCTACCGAAGTACTCGCTAGCTCCTGTCGGATAACCCTTGTACTTCCCTTCAGCATAGAAGTTCCGTATAGTGATGGCTGGCCCGACCGCTCCATACCACAGATTCTTGCTACCCCCACCATAGTGGTTAGTAATAGAGTTCTCTATGGGAAGTTTTTGTAGAGCGTACTCCTCAGCCGAAGCATGACCTGTTAGGCCTAATGTATTCTGCTCGAATGTTATAATGTCTTGAGCCTCGGCAGTGAGCAGCTCCGAGATGTTGACCACGTAGGCATGCTCTGCGTCAAATTCTCTTGTCGGTGAGTTCGTCCCGACCACCAGCCCATTCTTACTCTCTACTAGACCTTTGGAATAAGAGGCAACATGACCGCTCGCGTCCACGTACGCCTCAGATAGATCCACGCTGGTTTTACCCCCATCGTTTGGGTCTCTTTCTGCAGCAGCTGATGTGAATAGCGTGTGTGCCGCGGACTGCGAAGTACTAGATGATATGCCAACAGACATGACAAAATCGTCCAACGTATCAGCCCCAGTAGGGATGAACACAACGAAGATGAATGCGAATATCAGTAAGGCAGGTATAGCCAATTTCTTGGCGACTGACATGGCTAGGTAGTTTCGTTTGCGTGCAGTACGCTGCACACGCATCGAGCCAATTGTATGTACTGCCTGCACACTCACACCTCCAATCAGCGAGCCACCACCCCGGTGCTCATGTAATTTGCTAAATAAGAGAACAGGCCACCACTAGGCTTTGTCCCCCAGCTTGAATGCCACTTGTTTCCCCAGGACTCCAGGATAGGGGATGCACTGTAAGCAGCACCCCCGCGCTCGACTTTTTTGCGAAAAAGCTCTGCGGCGCCCTCCACGTTCTGTAGCGTAGGAGTAGCTGCCGCATACTGCTTTACGAGAGCACTGTAACTGCTGTACTCATTGCTTGCGTAGTACTCGTAGGCCATATAGTAAAGCTGCGTCTCCAAGCTCCTCGGGTCAAAGCCAGAAGCACGACAAAACCGCAGGAAGTTCTCCCTGCGGCCACCATCCCACTGTATGATCCCGTACGCACATCCCCCGGAGGAGCCAATCGATAGGAGGGAACTTATAGCGTCGCCGGCAGATAGGGAGGAGCTTACTGGCCCCTTACCCTGCTGTGTGTTTGCTACGCAGCTGCTCTCCCGCATCGCATTCGCCACAATCCCCATGGCAATTGTAGGTCCAAGTTCAACTGGAGCCCTGTCACTTTTTACCCTGCCGAAGGGCCACCCCTCAGTGTAGTGCTCCTGTAACCATGCGTAGGCATCATCCCATTGCGAAGAGACGAAGTTAAAGATCGTACAAGCATTGCCACGTACGTCTGATGCATCATCTTCCGTCACCCACCAGGTAGTAGGCTGGGCGACAGGCTCCGGAATGTCAGGCTCCTCTTCCACCACATCAAACACTACCGGAGGAGGCATGTCCACCTCAACGGTATCTCTGGTCAGGTTCTGCGTATAGCTTAGGACCAATGGCGGTGCAGTACCCGCAGACCTCGCTTCTGCCTTAATTGCATCTGGCTTAGGCTGTGCATTTACGCGCAGAGCCAAAACAGAGGTAAGCAGGCATGCAGCCGCCAATGTGGTAGGTAGAGCGGCACGCTTGATAATCAGCTTTTCCGGTTTCTTCATCAGCCGCTTACCAACGTACCGATTCTTGTAGTAATGCATTGTATGTAATCCTCCGGTGTAGACTAGTACCCCGAATACAGCAAATTCATCTGCATGACGCCATAGATGACACCTAAAGCGTAGGTGCATGCCGTGTCTCCTTGATCCCACCCGTTGGTCCTCTTATGGCGGAAATAGTAATCCCAGTCCTTGCAGACACCCTCATCTACCAGAAGATTGAATACGCGGTAACCACCCTTGGTATCTAGGCACCTAGGAGGGTACCCACCGCTATTCCTGGCCGATTGGATATCTTGCAAACACTGGGAGTAAATAATCTCTATGGCTCTCGGAGAACTGATTGCTTCGCAGTACTCATAGGCACGCCCGATGGTTTTGAACCCCGCATAGGCAATATCCTCATCCATCGTCATGAAGCCTGAACCTATCCAATGGTTGTAGGCCATGATAGCGTACACATGGTACTCGTTTTGAATATTCGAGAAATTCCGTTCTATCCCAGGAATCTCTACTGACGCCTTCTCATCAGCAAACATGCGTACCATCGATTCAACATTGAATCTGTCACCAAACTTCGTTCTGGAATACTCTATCCAGTCTGCTACTGTGAATGTGTTGCCCCGGCTATCTGTGTTGGTCCCATAGTCAGGCATCCCGTGTTCCGCTACGTACGCATCTAGCAAGGAACGCTCAGACGGCCCATAACTAGGATCATTCCCCCCATAATTTGGATTACACTGCAGGGCGCCACGGTCTCGTGTGTAGTACTCGCTCGACATCTTTAACCAGGTGTCGCGACTGTCAAGTACCCGAGTCACATCGAACTCCTTCAACTCCTCCACACTGGAGTAGGTATAGACAGAAGTGCTTGCCATTGCAGAAAATGTTTGACTCCTATCTACCCGTCCGCCCTCCAGATTGGCTTCAGCCAGTGGAAGTAAGGGAGAGAGCTGTATACCATTGCAGAACAGATTGCCCGCATACTTCTGGCACACGTCATATAGGTAGGTATTCAGCTCCTGCGACAGCTCACTATACACTGGGTTTATCTTCATGTCCGTCGAAACCAGCTGCTCTGCTGATCCCTCCCCAACGTCGCCCCCGGCATCAGGAGAGTAGGGCTTATGCGCCGTAGAGAAGCTACGCATGAGGTCCGTATAACTCACAGACGGCAGAACTACTTGGTAGCCGGTATACCTGGAGCTCTCTGTCGAGTCATCCAGGTACACCGTCCACACAAGTATTGTCGTTATGACTGGAAAGCAGCACACCAGAAAGATACTAAGTATCTTCCGTATCGACAACCTTGAACAGCTTCCCTTCAACCACCCGCTGAGGCACATGAGCCTTGAGCAGGGCCGTAGTCGCATCCTTCTGCATCTTGTTGACCAGCAGGAACGTGTTGGTGTAATCAGGATTAGAGAACAAGGCCTCCAACTCATCACACTCCTTGTCCAACCCGAACTCTTCTGTGAGGTACTCACGGCTTGACTTGTTCAGCGCACCAAGTACCAGAATATTGGCATTCTCCAAGATGCCTTTTGCATTTGGATTGCTCGCCAGAGAGCTAATGGAGTTACCGAGAAGAATGGTCACCTGGTTCTGTGCACGCCGAAGCATGAAGTCCTTTGCATAGAGGCGGATGAGGTAATCGGCTGCAATGCCAGACTCCTCAAGCACCTTGCCCGTCCACTCTCCATGCCTGTACTTATAGGAGACATACTGGTCGTTGAGCAGGTTCATGTAGAGCACACGCACCTTGAACATCGCCTGGTCAGTAGAGGTGCCGGCCTCCAGCATACCAAAATCGAACGTCAGTACTTTCGTCTCCAAGATATCCTTGTAGTCAAAAGCGTCCCTGAACATGTGAGAGTTAGAGCCGTTTCTGCTCATGTAAATGCGCAGACGTGTAAGCATCCGATCTGCCACACCCGCGTACTTAGAACGAACATCGGACGAACAGAAACTCTCAAACCTGTCGAAGACATCATAGGGAGTTATAGCCTCAGAGCGGTACCACGTGTTCACATTCTCACCGGTAATGCCCATCTGAAGATAGAGGGCCTGCAGGAACTCCTCAATCAGCGCCTCACCTTGCGCGTGCATCGCATCGGGCAAGTCGGCGAGGATCATCATCGTCTCCTTGGACAAGTTGAAACGCTCATCGAAGTAGACACGTGGATCCGAGCCGACCTCCGTTTTGTCCAGCTTCCATGTATTCACGTAGTAGGTGGAGGATGGGCGCATCGAGAGAATGACGCCACCTGTAGCCCTAGTGAATGCTGTGAACTCAGTGCCCTTAATGTCCATGATGCACATATTGAAGCCAGTGGCGTGCATATCCATGAACCAGTTCTGAACCAGGAATGTTTTACCCACACCAGAGCCGGCGGCGCAGATGATGTTCTTTGCTTTAGCTGTAGAGCGGAAGTTGATGAAGTAAGGGCCCATCATCTTCTGGTCGATACCAAGGAAGGTACCCCGGTCGTCATTCATGCCCTGCGTGTCCGGTAGGATCTCAGCAATCGTCTGCCTCGACATCACATTAGTAGCGAAGTCTTTGTGGGTAGCGCTGCGGTGGTCAGACATGAGCAGCATCAGGTCCAGATGTGTGCGCATGTCATTCTTGACTACCTTATAGACAGCGCCGATAGAGCCGAGGTACGCACAGGCCTGCTCCACACCCTTGTTTAACTGGCTGCCGGTTTTTGCGCGAACAATGATATAGAGCTGTGAGCGATAGAGCTGCTCCCCGGACCGGGCGATATCCACAGTATAGAGAAGACGGGCCGCGCGTCTCTTGTGGACGTCCGGAACCATAGGGGCCTCCAGCGTGGCCGTCCAGTTGTTGATGCGCGACTTCAGGTCATTGGAGTTCACATCAAAATGGTGACGCTGATTCTTCATAGTGAAGTCCACAGTCACATCCGGCACCTTGCTCTTCACCGCATTGATGAGCTCAGAGATAAAGGCGACCGGAGTGTCTGTGGACATCTCTCTAATCATAATCACGGCATTCAACGCGTTCTTGGTAATATAGATATTATTACCAATAAGCAGGTTGTTGCCAATGTTTGCCGGGATGGAACCACGGTCGTGGTACATTGCAGCGATAAGAGTAGAGAACCACATCCGTGTGCGGATGAAGCGCTCCTTCTTCTGCTTCTGTTTGCTTATGATCTTCAGCTGAGAAGCAACAGTGTGCTCCTGCTGCTTTTTAGGCATGATTTCCCTCCTATCTGTGCTCAAGCAACTCAATCAGGTGCTTAATGATTTTTGTAGAAGAATAGCGCACCATCCTGTCTTCCACACTCAGACTCTCAAACCCCTCAATGTAAGGGATATAGAGAGAGTTGTGAGAGTATGAGATGATGCGTCTGGCATCGATCCTGTCGTAGTTGTCGTTCAGGTCCGACATGGTGTACACGTACTCCACCTCGTCACCAATGATGTGCGGCACCTCGAACCCACACCGGTCAAGCACAATGAGGTATTCGACATTGGACGGGTTCTTGAGGATGTCGGCCATCACCCCGGGCTGGAAGCCAGGCATGTAAATGTCGGACTGGTAGAGCTGGGAGTAGGAGAGGTCAAAGGATGGCTGCATACCCTCGTACAGCTTGATGCCGCCGTATGAGTAGTAAGGCCCGATGACAACCTCTCGCGCCGGCACTCCATAGAGCGTCTTCAGAATCTCTTTGAGGTAATAGAGGAGCGTGTCCACATAGCGAACGCGCGTACGCTCTTTGATGTAGAGGATGCGCGTAAAGCGGCTCTTCCCCTCAATCTGGATGAACTGGGTAGGGTCGATGTCCTTCTCGTAAGAGTAGTTGATACGGCCCACCAGCATACCGAGCTGCGCCTCGACCATAGACTTGTCCTGCAGGATCCGCTGGTTGTCCTCACGGGCATCCTCCAGCTTCCGGATCAGTTCTGAGTTCTGGAGCTGCAGAGCGGAGACCTTGTTATTCGCTACCAGAGTCTCAGAGTAGGTGTCTGTGTAGTTCTCGCAGAGAATTTTGATGACCTCCATCATCTCACGTGGATGCGCCTGGAGCTGGAAAATGACCTCCTCAATAGAGGTGTAGGACTCCAGCGCCTTGATGGCCCGCAAACGGAAATCGCGCACATCCGTATCGACAACAATAGTGCAGTGCGGATTGACTGTCTGGGCATTCTGCACGAAGTCACTCAGCCCGGACGGAGTAAAGAAGGTCTCTGCAAAATCCCTGTGCATCCGAATCTCAGAGGTATCCTTGTAGACAAGAGCCTGGTAGAGCTCCTGGGGGGTAGTGATGCACCTGTTGCCCTTGATGACCACATCGTTGTCATAGTTTAACAATGCTTCGTAAATCATAGCCAGACTCACCTCCAATCTTCAGTGAACGGATGTTTAGAATTACAGTGTCATCCACGTCCGTCTCAAGCACATCGGACAGGATAGTGGACATAGTGTTGCCGTTCAGGATTCTGGTTTCCGGCAAAGACTGTAAGTTCACGCCGACAAACCGCATCAGTTTGACGTAATTGTTATCCAGTTGCTCACAGGTTTTGAGTATACCGATGACAGAGGATGGGACACAGACAATGTAGTGCTGGGTAAGTGGCGCCTCGTCGAAGTCATCTTCCCGCACGAAATAGGAGATCTTCGTGCTCAGGTTGTTGTAGATGACATTACACAGAAACGCATAGGAGTAGGCGATGCGCTCCACCGCAGTGATGCAGATGAGCTTCTCGCTGCAGGTCTTGATGAGGTCCAGAGCCTTGGAAGGGTCATCAAGAAACTCCGATACCGTAATCTGCCGGCACTCAACGCCAGACTTGGTGACATACTCACTCAGCGTGTGGTAACTGCTGTCCTTGTCCAGGATTACAGTCTTGCCATCCAGGGATAGGTACTGCGCCAGCAAGAAGGCCAGCGCAGTCCTTTCCTCGGATTCCAACCCAGCAACATGGATAATAGGAGCGATCTCCTCAGAGTCGGAGATAGTAGGCTCCGGAACCTCAACAGGAGGGACATTGCTCAGCTTCCGTTCATCATCCTCGTAAGGCTCCTCAAGGCTCTCACGATTCTTGATTCGATCCTGGAGGTAGGCAGCCCTAGGCACACGGTAGAGAGCTTTGCGCTTCTTGTTAAAGCTGTCGGTGCGCATAGCGCCCGTGATAACACCGGTCACATACTCGCGGGTGAGGTAGCCCTCGACAACCTCCCAGTTATCGAACCCCTTCTCCTCAATGATGTAACGGATGGAAGGGAGCTCTTTAGCGCCCTTCTCCGTCACATAGCAGACTTTGTCCACCTTAAGGAATGGATTCTCAAGCATCTTAACCAGATAGTTAAGAGTTGTGTTTGTGTGGGGGATGGTCTCCTGTGTAAAGTACAGGTAGTCAGCGCGCACGGGAGTTGACTCAATGTGCTCCGCCAGCTCCTCCATTGTGTGCTTAAGGATGAAGGTAGTGTCAGCCTGCCCCTCACGAATAGTTGCATCCACCAGAGCGGACACAACAATGATTGTTCTAGCCATCGCTTACCATAAATCCCCTTTCCTCACTTACTACCTGTCCTTCATCTTCCTCGGGTTTCTCATCAAAATATAGCACCTTAGAGCCGAAGTACTGGTGTGTAGAATACTTCTTCTGCAACAGAGAATCCAGGTCAACCACACCACGAATGTCTGTGTTCAGAACCTCCTGGATATCGTCACGCAGGCCGATCTTGACCTCTTTAAACGCCTTAGCCGGCCCAGAGTAGATGGCCATTTTGCAGTTGTCCCGGATATCTGTCCAGTAGCTCTTGCGCCCCTTCACCACGAACACGATGCGCGTAAGGCGGCTCTGTGAGTACACGACCTTCCGGTTATGGTCGATGATATCAATGAAGTCCTTCGCAGCATCTGAGTCTACGAAGAGTTTTACGTTATTGTAACGCTCCTCCAGACTCTTCATATCCGTGATATTCTGCACGTAGACGTCCACGTCATAGTCGTTACCAAACAGTGACATGAAGTCATGTATCTGCTGCGCACGTGATGTAGGGTCATAGGTGGTACCATTCACCGCAATAACAGCATAGGCGACCATCCCGTTCACGTACTCAATACATCCATCAGGGTGGATGGTCTTGATGTGCAGCAGCTCATAAATAGAGGCGTAATCATCATTAATTTGCTTGCGGAACTGCACCAGGCGATCCTTCTCCCGCCCCAGGGTAATGAGGCCGACTCTCACCAGCCACACTACCCACAGGGGGAAGAATAGGAATGCAGGAATGAGGAAGCCTGTGTAGACCCAAAGCAAAAGCGGTGCTCCTCCGATGAGCAGGAACTTCAGCGTAGGGCCGAGGCGCCCCTCGTGCTCCCCGTAGAAGTTGTCAATATCGAGGAGCATGCTTACCTTTCTATCGTCATTCACAGGCTTCTATGCCTCCTTCTCTGGCGCTCGACCAGTGCATTGTAATAGTCCCAGCCATTCTTCTGCTTAGGCGTATCGACCTCAACAGAGTGCTGGTGACGACTTGTGAGCTTGTTGAAGCTCAGGTTATAACGCTCGAAGCCGACATTCCGCCAATCCTTCAGAGCCGTCTTGATCACCGCGAAGAGAGCGAAGATGTAAGCACACTGAACCAGTATCTGAATCAGTATGCAGACAGTAGGTGACATCCCAGTGCTCGGTATATACATTGACAGCTTCAGGAATACGGAACCGAGGACGTTGATAGAGCACATCAGCAAAATCGTACAGATGTACCCGTAGATGGAGTTGTTGCTCTTCCTGAGTATCAGCTTAAACACGAAAATGCTGATGCAGGTAATGCAGAATACAATCAGCGTAGCAATCGGCTTGACCCAAGAGCTTACAAAGTTCACAAGGGTAAGCAGGGCGGCCGCATAGACCGCAGGCGTGCCACCCACACTGAACACAAACCGGGCATAGGACATCGTGGAGTCCTTCATCACAGTGTCGTGGTCAGCGATAGAGAGGCGCATCAAGTCCTCGTTGGACAGCTCGTAGATCTCCAGGTTGTCAGCACGCAGAGTGTTAAACAGCCGGTTGTGCTCCATGGCACAGGAGAGGGCGAAGCACTTCAAGAACGTCTCGTCCGTCACCTTTCCCAGCAGCTCCTTGTGGTCAGCCACCCACTTACGGGCATACTCGTTCAGCTTCTCAATGCGCTGCTGCTTCGCCTTCTCACTGAGGTTCATGTTGCACCACTGAGAGCCCCTGGCGGCCTCTATCTCCGCATCCGACATTAGGGCCTCATCAGTGTAGAGCATCGGCGGCGTTACATCGTAGAGAGTATACAGACCAAAGTAATCCATACCCTCCTCCATGAACTGCTCAGACGTGAAATATGGCTGCACATACCCGAGTGTCTTCAGCTTACCACCACGCTGCACCTTGGTGGTGTAGGAATAGTACTCGTTATCGGACGAATACTTGTTTGCCTTGAAAATGAGGTTCTCAAGGAAATAGTAGTAAGGCGTGTAATAGGAAGCCGGGGTGTCTCCTGAGGACTGCTGCCATATCTTCTGCAGCGTGGGAGAGAAGGAGATAGAGGAGCTGTCAAAGAGCTGGTCCGTAGAGATGTAGACAGCGTCGTTGATGACCGTAACTCCCTCAGCGCTTGCGACCGGGTGCTGTCCCTCGTAATCAGCGTACAGGGCCTCAAGGTTATTTGCCGTAGAGCTTGTGATAATCTTCGGCAACAGGTCGTACCACGGTATGTCGATATCCGCCAGCTTGAGGTAGAGAGTGGTGTTGGTATCCGGCTCATGGACACTCGTGATGCCAATTTCCTGACCAGACTCCCGCTTTTCCAGATTGAGCATCATCAGGTACTCTGTCTCGTTCTGAAGTAAGAGTTTGTTCGATTGATAGTACGACACCTCGAATGCCGCCGGCACACCCACAATTAGGGAGAGCACCAGTACCACTGCTCCAATGCACTTCAGGCCAGTCCGTAGGTTTACTCCACCACCGACTGCATCCACATAGATTGTGACCATCCAGATTACTAGAATGGCCAGAATGAGGATTTTGAAGGCGAAGAACACAATGTACTCGATGCCATCCATGTAGGCCGGATTAGGGATGGAGAGTGTGGTGTTGGTTCCCTTAGAGGAGAGAGCATCAACCAAAAACTCCAGCTTCTCGGCAACGACCAGCCCGTTCTTGGTAACACGGTGTGACAGGTTAAGACCCTCGAAGTCCTTGTCGATATGCTCAATCGGAGCGCCTCGCAGAACCTCGGTGATGATCATTTCCCACTTTGCCTGATCGTAAATCCCACCAACATTTAGGTCATATGCAAATACCTCAGTCACGGCTGCCAGGGAGTCTTTGTCTGCTGTAGAGAGCTTGGAAAGGTCGATGCTGCCACCGTTTACAGCGACTGACGTCAGTTGCCACTCCGTCTCATCAACAGGTGTGAGTACATCCGAGAGTACGTTGTTCAACTCCATGGCATCCTTGTTGTACTCCAACACAAAGTCATCGCCATAGGTGGAGTAGAAGGCTGCATTGTATGGTGTGTAACCAGATCTCCACAGTGTAGCATTTGCAGCCGAAGGAACAACCACAATGCCCGACTCTGTGACGATGTTGCCATAGATGTCCATGTAGACTGGCGAAGTCATATCGAGGTTATTTGCGTAGTCTACACTCATCTGTGAGTCCAGATTCTTGAGAAGCAGATAGTTGTAAATCTGGTTACGCTCGAAGTCATTTGCCTCCTCCAAGTATGGGACTGTCGGCGAGGAAATGAACACAGGAGTGTTCTTGTTCAATACAGTATTCAGAGTATTGAACAAGCTACTATCGTTATAAATAGCTGACAGCACTGCAAAAGCAGTTAAGGGTGTGTAAGAGCTGGCTACGGCATTCTGGTCCATTTTACCATCTATCCACAGCTTATCGGGCTCTAGGTACTTACCAGCCTCCTCGTTTGTGTAGAAGTAATCGACCCAAGTAGTAGACCCGAACAGCTTGTCCGAGTTAGCAACCGAATCTCTCACCTTCTGCGAGTAAGTCGTCACCTCTGCTGTCTTGGCGATATTCTCCATGGATACATCAAAAAACCCGGTGACAAAGTCACTGAGCTTACCTAGTAAACTAGGATCTTCCTTAGATGCAGCATCGACATTGTCAAGCCTGTCGAATGCTTTATCTGTCAGCTCGGCCAGTTCCTTGACGTTGTAGAGGTTATCATCCAAATAGAGGACAATGTCCTTGTCGGCATACAGCAGATCCTCTAGTGTGCACACCTTAAGCTCCCCACGAGTCCCCGTACGCTGGAAGTTGACCGCAGAGTCCACATTCGTATCAATGTAGAGAGCCTTCCGGTTATACCCAAACTTAGAGTGGAAGTTCAGCAACCACTCAGTATCAACAATATCAGAGTATGTATAGGGGTCGTAAAGGTTAGTCTTCATAGGCAGGAAGGATGCGGATGCCAGTATGCCTGTTTTCACATCCTCAGACAGACTAAAGCTCTTGCCACCCCCGCCGGTCTCAGCATCCCCAAAGAAATACCGTAACGGGCTGTCCACAGACTCAGGATCATATTCCGAGATACCGTCAAAAGCGTTCACTGACAGCAAATAGTCGTATATAGCTTTTAGACTCTTATACTCGTCACCGTCGAAAGTTGCTTCAGAGTTTTTGGAGTCCCAGAAATCCCATAGGGCATCATCATTGGCCCAGCTCAAAGCATCGTAAATTGATTTAAGAGCTGCTATATCCGACCCACGCTGCGAGAACGACGTCTGCTGTTGAGCGATGAGTGGGCCGAGGTTATTGACCAAGGTAGTAGCATAATACCCGTACTCCTGGTAACACAGCACCAAATAGTAATAGTAGCTGCTAAGTACCTCCTCCCCTATGTGAGTAGTACTCCTAGGATAACCAACGCGACCATATATTTTGTTAATATCCTTCGCAAGAGCACTTCCGTATGCCACTTCAATAAAAGAGTTGAGCTCATCCTTAGTCAACGCTGTAACAGTCTCGTCCCCAACAGCGACACGTAGTGTGCCAGAAGCTAAACCCATTGTCGCCTGCAACTTGTACTTCCACGCTAGCATTCGTTGCTCTGATGTATCCAACTGTCCTGTCTGGTCTAAATTCAGATACGTTCGCAGTGCAGATAGGGCAGTAGCAGAATCAATCAACCTGCCGCCTTCAGTTGGGCCTGCGACCTTATCCCCTGCTTTGAATGGAGATGTGTCAAGCATTGTAAATATTGACTGCACATAAGCCTTCTTCAACGCAGCATGAGTTTCTCCAAACTGGTCCTCAGATGCTGAATTAACTGCATCTAGCGTCACGAACCCATTCATGTCTGGTGTCTCTACGCCCTTTTGTTTCTGCAGAATATAATACCTAGCTGACCATTCAGCCTGCTCGAAGAAAGAACCAGTGGATGGATAGTCGCCTAAAGACTCAGCCGCGTCTTCCAAAGCCTCTTGCTCTTTTTCAGGCTCTGTCTTAAGTACAGATGCCCAATCGTCATCATCTGGACCAGGGAAACTCAAGTTACCCGCTAGACCCATAAACCATGGAAAAACTAATTTATTTTTATCAGCGTCTGACAACGTATCTGGAAAGAGCTGTTCCAAACTCCCAGATTCCCACGGCTCTTGATTAACACCTAGAACTTTCCCCGATTTTACAGCCGAGTCCATGATCCAGGTCTGACCAGTAACCCCCTCCATTGAGACTGAAAGCTCCGCAGGAGGCTGATCAGGGTTACCAGCATTATCTGCAGTGGTATAGTATACGTACACATCTTTAGAGTTCCGAGCCTTCATATTTTCATATGGTGTATTAGACAAATACTCTGGATACGCATACGTGTAGGCTTCATACAGGACCTGGAGTAATCCTGCGCAAGCTGAGGACTCTATGTCTCCACGATTCTTCTCAAATCCAATATACCCGACATTAGTGCCGGCGTAAATCCCATGTGTATCTTTCCCGGCATCAAGTGAAACCAGTGAATTTTCTAACGAGTCCACCGACACAGGATAACAAATAATAACGTCATCAAGAATATATGCTACCCAATATCCATCCCCCATATAATCGCTTTGAATCTCTGGCCCTGCCCAAAATCCAAATCTATCTTTATACCTCGGAAAACTCACCGTGTCCGACACAAAATATTTCACACCACCCGGTGTTGTACCGGTGCTGATGGCGCCGGCTTGAATAGGGAGGAGACCTAAGATCACCACCACAAGCAGGAATGCTGACACAACTCGTTTCATTATGAAAGGCGAACCTCCCTTAAAATGAGGGAGAGGGGCGAACCCCTCTCCCTGCCACAATGTTTGTTATTCGACCTCCGCTCCTTCGTCGCTAGGAGGAGTGGAAGGCGCAGGGGCCTCAGAGGATGTGATGCCCAGATCCTCAGTCTCCCAGGTAATACCATCACGGCTCTCATTAGCGGAAGAGAGTGTGTTATTACCATCAAAAGAGATGGAAGTAATTTTGTGATCACGGTTGTTCTTGCTGTCGTGCACAATAATACCACCATTGATCTCCCACACACCACTCTTACTACCGCTGACGTCACTGAAGACGATCTCTTGCATCTTGTTGCCGCTGCCAGACACATACTGAATCGCTATCTTCATAGAGCCGCTACCCTGAGTTGCAGTATAGGGTGCGGTAGTATTCTTGATGCTGAGGTTACTGCCAACAGGCACCTGAACACTCCCGCTGGAACCAACGTGCCACACAAGGTCCGTAACTGCATGCTTGCCGTTGGACACAGCATTCTTCTCAAAATTGAGGCGAATACGGACATACATGTCCTCACCAACGTTGATAGTAGAGGGCAGATTCAAAGTCGAAACTGCGAACTGGTTGGCGTACTGCATCGTGTTGCCGTTATTGGCAGAAACACCATTGATGTGGTCAATGGAAACAGCACCGTTGACCAGTGACACCTGAAGGATCGACTTCCAGGACTCCCCATCAGTATAAGAGGGGTCTATGCCTTCCAGCTCAGCAACCCAGCTGTTGGCCAAATCCTCAATGGTATTTGCAATCGCACGCTTATCATTGATATTCTCAATGTCGTTGTACTCACCGATAATGGCGCCATACACCTCGGTAGCAATACGATTGACCAGCTTCTGCTGAGGCAGCTCAGAGCCATCTGAGGCGAACACAGGACGGCCGGCGGAACCAGTGAACTGGTCAAAGACCGCGATAGGGTCCACCTCCAACAGCACACGACTTACCATTTCAGAGCCAAAGTCAACAACCTTGGCCGCGGTATCACGGTAATACCCGTTGTAGATGAATGCGCCGATAATGACACACAAGAGCATCTGTGGAATAGCGCGAATAAAGTACGTCTTTGGGCGCACTGTGTCACCCTCGAAGTCTGTGAGGGTTTTGATGTTGGGAAGTATGCGCATGATTGCATTAGAGAAAGAGCCAGAGTTGATATCCTTCGTCATGAAGGTATCTTTGAACTGCTGGATCCACCCAATGCTTTCAACTTCCTTATGAGCCGCGTCCACCCTGTCCCAGAACTTAGGGTAGGCGCAGTAGGCAGCTGCGAGTACATTCTTGAACATAGCGACCAGGATGATCAGAAAGGCCACTAGGGTGATGGCCATACCGAATCCTGAGTCGATCCAGTTCGTGAGCCAACTCACGCTGTCAATAGCGCCGGCATACTTCGGGTTTTGAAGTATGTCAACTGTAACCTGCGAATAGTTCATATGCTCACTCCTTATCTACTTAAGATTCCCGTCACAGCTCTAGCGACCCAAGCTATGACCTCCAGTATGATGCCATTCTGGAAAAGGCCAAAGAGGGCTAGAGCTATAATCGAGTACAGAATCACCATTTTTAGCTTTATCGTATGCACATCCTGTCGCCCGAAGGTTAACAGCTTGTACGGATCGAACACCGAATCACAGAATGCTTGCCACGGCTTCACATTCGCAATTAAGGAGAGTCCCATCAAAATGATGAATGCGAACATGAAGATGCGAGGAAGGATATTGAGTACCGCAATGATGGCAATGGTAAGCCAATCGTCTGCGTTCTGTATCCCAATATCATGGAAGAACTGCTCCCAGTCGAAACCGGCAGACGCACCCCCAGCATCTAAGCGCGGCTTAGTAGGAGCTGGCTCCCCTAAAGGAGACCCGGCGAGGAACTCAAATGTAAACCCACACGTCTGCACCCAGGTTTTGCTTGGCGTGGCGTGTATGATAGAGAATTGAACCCGCGTGGATCTATCTACCTCTCCATTGAGGTTTGCTGCCGAAATATAGTTGCCCTTACCCCCACGTATGGTGAGCGCCACACCGCTATACGAGTCAACAGATGAGTTTTTCACTGACTGGAATGACAGCGACGCAGGATACCCCAATAACCCCGGGATTCCAACAGGTGCCGGTATCCACCTGTTTTCTATAAACTTTGTCCCACAGGTTCCTTCGTGCAGAGTGGAGTCTCCAGTCCATCCAGAGACATCACACAGGTAGCTCTTTACTGAGTCTCCCTCCGCTCTCTGATGTACGGCATACCCGTAGCTCCATACACGATTGCCTTCAGAATCTGTTTCCTGAGAATAGAGGTTATAATTCCAATCAGCTAGGAAGCCGTCCGACGCACGATAAACAATGGACGTCCGTTTAGCGCCATCCATTACTCCATCGTTCGGGTTTGAGAATTGACCATATGTTTCGCTCCCCAGCACAGTAGGCTTAATCAGATAGGCGTCCACGTCGGCCATGTACAGTATATCGCTGGCGGCACCATGTGACACACTCTTCCCGTCTTCACTGATAGTCACTGTACAGCTCCCCAACGGAGGCACACTTGTGTAATAGACGTCCCACTGTACGGAGTTTGTAGATACGCCAAGCATGCTCTCTAAGCCCTTTGCGCCCTCACTCTCTGCATCCGCGTCTGGGTTAGCAAAGAACGAGAAGATACCTGTACGCATATCAATCTTGTTATCGACAACAATCCAATTTGCTAAGGCATATGTGACTGGTGCATAGATATAAGGAATGGTCCCCTCACCTGTCTCAACCGAAACAGTAGGAAGCCACTCCGTCTTTGAACCTGCGTCTTTCAGATTGTTATTTGGAGTCGATATACCGCGCATAGAGAGGAAGTCAATCTGTGAGCCAGGGGTCAGCGCTATAGTGCCATCACTATTCTTAAAAGATACCGCTTTCTGGATGCCTAGTATGGCGGCATAGTCCACATAGTACGTGTTATCAGATTCCCACACAATTGCGTGATCACCTGGGTACAGCGTCAGCTGAGACCCTCTGATAACATAAGTTGCATCATTCGCCGCACCTATGTAGACATCAGTATATACCGGAGGTGTGTCTTTCCCATTCCGTTTAGCCCGCAGATCGTCTGTCTTAACACCAATGTAATACCTGTGGTCACCGGTAGTAGTAAACTCCCAAATAACGCCAATGGACTTCAGGTAATCCACAGCCACTAGATATTGGTCATTGTTCTTGGAAAATGCGGGGAAGGATTGGTACGCTGATGAATCCTCGCAAGTGAAGAGCTCCGTGAGCGTATTCTTGTTATCACACCCAGTGACGGTAAAGTACACGTATCTCTCCTTGTCCGCGAGAGATGATGCGCTCCGTTCAATACTCATGTCATTGGGCATGGAAACTTTATCGCCAGGCCTCGTCAATGACCCCAGTGTCATTTCTACCTCTTTGCCACTCTCCAGCCCTTTGAATTTGACCTTGTCAAGGTCGTTTGGATCGGCACGAATAGTGAAGCCGTAAGTAGACTTTGTGAACAAAGCGAGCTGGGTATCTGCATCGGCAATCGCCTGCTCTTTTCTGGCCTTGTCCGCATACTCACTTGGGAATACCAGATTTAGAGACCCATCACCATGATCGAGCGGGTACCACTGCCACTCACTAATCGTCTCAGTCCCTGGATTTTCGCGGTCCCCAGTATAGAGCCAGAAACCCCCTACGTTGCCGCCTGCTGGTGCAGGCAGGGCATACCTATAAGGCAGGTCGTCGCTCACAGCTGTATTTATATTGACCGTTCCGCCAAAATCCACGCTGTCCTGCTCAACCTGGAAATGGTAGAAGCTGTGTCCATCTATATTTACACGCCCCATGTAGGCGGTTCCATCCAGCACACCCTCAACGTTGTCAACGCCGTTGCACATAAACGGTATCGACACCCCACCAACCTCAGACTTGAATTGGATGGAATCTACAACCTCTACGAAATAGTCATATGTCGTATAGGCGGTGTAGTCCTGACGATCCTCAAGCACCTCAACCGGCGCCTGGTAAGACGCCACGGCTGTAGGATAGTAGCCGGCCGCCAGTAGGTCCACAGGAGCTGTCAACTGGATTTCTTTGAAGGTAAGGCGTGAATCCTCATCCTTGATACGCATAAGGATGGTGGCGGCAGTAGAGAAGTCCAGGTCAGCACGCCAATCTAAATCTGTCTCGATGATCCCACGTACAAGCAGATACTTAACGGCCTCAAGCTGGATAGAGGGCAACCCGTATGGGAGCTCACGCCCGTAGGCTTCCAACAACATGTAGGTCTCCTGGTCAGTGATAACTGGCTCCCCATACAAGTGCATCAGGGTGTACGCCAATACGCAAAATTCACCTACTGTGAGCCCTTGTGTTTCTGCATCCTCGATTGGCTTCATACCAGAAAGGAGACCGTCCTGCTGAGCCATGTTCAGATACATGTCTGGATCTGTTCTTGTCGCAGCTACGTGCGAAATTACCGCCGACAAATCAGGGCCGTTAGTGGACATAGTGAGGAACTGCGCCAACGGTGATTCATTTATGTTATACTCGTCAGGCTCTCGCCCTTCTGTGTACACATAGTATTGTACCTGCTCAACCCCCATAGCGCGGTAAAGCTGCATGATTGCCCACATATAGTTAACGATGTCACTGGAACCATAAATACCACCGTTAGAGTAAATGTAGCCAACTGGAACTTTAATTTCGTCGCCATTCTTATCGTAAGAGACAACTTCCTCTATAGGCTCGTACTGCTCCCCGAGCTTGGCATAGATATCATATCCGAGGATTTCTGCCTCTCTGGTAGCGCCATACGGCTTATTCGTCCCCACATGCTCAAGATCAATCCAGCCGTCATAGAGAATAGAAACCTTTGCCTGTTTCATAACGGCGGCATGCAGAGTAGTCGGAATCTCTGCCAACTTCGGATTCCACAAAGCCCCATTCTCATTGTTAATCATGTGAAGCTCAGTGACCTTAGGATGGTAGAGATAGACTGGGTTGTAGTCCCCCTCAACATATACTGTGACATTGTCGGCAGTGATGTTTGTGATTGAGGTAGACACGTCAACCGAATCTGCGTGCTCCAGCGAGTTCTGACCACCGTTCACAGTCACATAGTAGTTAGTAGTGGAACCGCCACCTCCACCACTGTCTCCTCCGCCGCCACCTCCTCCCTCATCTGCGTAGGCCACAGGAATAGGGAGGAGGCAAAGCGCTAGAAGCAATGCCAGTATGCGTTTAATAGGACTTCACCTCCAAAGTGATTTGAATGTAGTACTCGACGTCATAGTCGATCTCCGGCTCATCCACCGTGTACGTGTAGTATGTGGAAATACTTGTTGACTGAAGCACATCCTCCAGTACAGGCTTGAACCTTGAGCTGACAGAGACGGTAACAGAATGATGCTCACCCTGTCGTACCTTCTCCGTAGCCTTGTGTAGGAACTCCAGTAGGTTAGCTTTGAGCTGAAGCTGATATACAGTCTCTGCATCGTCTGCCTTAAGTTGCTCTTTGCTTTCATTGGTCAGACGCTGAATCAGCACACGCAGCTGCTCGGAGAATGTCAGCTTCTGAATAGGAGTATCATCGTCTACTGCGATAAACGAGAAGAGCTTTTTCCCTTTCATGCCGCATCCCCCATCAGCTTAGCCGCATACTGTCTCCCCACGTCACCGTAGGAAGTAACAACTAAGCAGGTATTGTAGTTGATAGGGGCAACCGCCACGGTGTAGAGGTTTTCGGAAACCCACAGCTTGTTGTCAGCCATCATACCGTACAGTATAGGCTGTTTGTACAGCGTGGACATCTTCAGCAGGGCCCGCTCAGTAGCGACTTCAAATGTGCCATACGCAATCTGAGATGTGACGAATTCCTGCCCACCGAACGTGTAGGAAGCACCCTCACGCAGATCCTCCAGCAGTTCTTCGTCGAGCTCCATCACCACGTCAGGCACAGTGTCGATCCACTTTGTATCTTCCGTATCGTAGGAACCCTCGTACGGAACTTCCTGCTCAAAGCCTGCCTGGGTAGCCTTCAACCACCCATCCTTACTGGAGGCAAAGACCCACCGATTTCCGACCTTGACCTTACAGAATGTTGTCGGCTCCATATCCTGAACACCAACAGTAAGAAGGTCGTATGAGTAAATGGTCGTACCGTCCGTGGACTCCAACTTCGCCTCTACTGGTACACGCACATCGTAGAACAGGTTGTCCTCGATCTGCAGTGTGACCGTGTCATACACCGACTCAGAGCCAAGCAACTCCTTCGGTTTGAATAGGAAATATGCTCCAGTCCCAATGGCACTAAGCAGCAATACGGCCCCCAGGACAATAGCGATTACTCTTTTCAATCTCCCAGTACAACTCCTCTCTGTAACAAATCCTGAATGCTAGGAGCCTGTGGCCGAGCTGCTCCGGCCAACCCCTGCTTTGGTGCCTCCATCTTCTGCTGCATCTCTGCCTGGAGCACTTCCGTCCTGCTAGGCGGTGAGCTCAGGAAGCTGCTGTCTGTGTGAGACTGCAGGAATGCTGAAATGAGGCCAGTGCGTGAAAGCTTAGGGAGGGCCGCCACGCGGTAAATGAACTGCGTAAGCGTGTCCACGTTGACACCGTTCAGCTGCGCCCTGACTTTATGCGTGTCACTGAGCGAGAGCTTAAACGATGCCATCCCACTCTTGACCTTCAGTATCTCAACCATGAGCGGTACGAGGCTGTTATTCACCTTCATCTCGGAGATAACAGACAGCCCCTGCGTCATGGAACCCGAGAGACAGGTGAGTAGGGGGAGAATGTCCTCCACATCCAGATAGTCGATGAACTCTTTGACCATGGCTGTAGAGACGGCAGAGCCAGGCGCGAACCCCTCGATGAGGTTAAGAGCGATGCGCGGCTTCCCATCTGCCCAGGCAGCTATCATCTGGATAGTGGAGGCTTCTGCCTGAATCCGGAGATTTCTATCACGGACATAACTGGTGAGGAGGGATACCATCTCCGCCTGTGTAAGGTGCTGAAGGTGCAACGTGAAGGCTCGCGACTTAAGTGTAGCCTTCAGATTTAGGGAGTCTGTTGTGCACATGAACAGGTAGACGCCTTTAGGAAGGTACTCTGTAGAGACGAGGAATGCCTCCTGGGCGGCATCGCTCATATCGTGTGCCTCGTCGAGGATGATGACCTTTTTGTCCAACCCGGAGAGGCCGAGACTTAGGTTTGCCTCAACTTCCTTCGCTGTATCCTTTCCCCCATTGATGCTCATGTTGTATAGGAGGACACTCTCTGTGCTTTTGTTCTCATTGATGACACGCTGGAGCACCTGGGGATCTCTGCCCATGATTTCTAGAGCGAGAATTTTGGCAAAGGAGGACTTGCCAAGCCCTTCATCCCCTTCAAGGATGATAAACTGAGGCAGCGTACCCTTCGCCAGATGGTCTTTTAGGAACTCCACTAGATTCTTATGGCCGACGATGTCGTCAAAGCAGGTAGGCTTCTTTGGCATTGTAAATCACCACATCTCCTAACTATGCCGTAGGAGGGAGCCGAAGCTCCCTCCTACTATAAGGATATCTGTATGCGTAGCTGAAAACGCCCCTAACGTGTTGAGACACTTTCAGCTACGCACACTTGTGGGTGTGCGTAACCGTGTGTATGAGAGGTAGGGAGGTTTGGGTGCACCCCGTGGGTGTGCACCAAGAAGGTGCCGTATGCAAGCATATGGGAGTGAATGGTGGGTGGCGTCCAAACACACCGATGCGCCTATCGGCGCCTTCTTGCTGCACACCCACTCACCCACCAGGAGCCAGGTCTCTGCGGTAGGCCGCAGAGATATTGGAATAGGAGGTGAAAATGTCTGTCTACGAATAGGAGAGTCCTACCGTAGAGACCCGACTCCCGATTGGGAGTGGGTGTGCTGAAGAAGAGCTTACAGAGCGATCTCGGAAGCAGCCTGAGCCGCGTTCTTGTTGACGCGCTCCTCGATCTCCATGCAGAAGTTGGTCATGCCGAAGGCCAGACGGTTGGCACCGGAACCCTCGCCCATGATCTTGGCAGCCAGAGCGATCTGGGCATCCTGAATCTCCTGCAGAGCCTTGGCGTCGGGACGGCCGATGCCGCCGGCAACCTTGGAGGGGAACAGAGGCTCGTACTCGCCCTTGCGGACCCACACGGGAGCCTGCTCCCACATCAGGGGCACACGCATCTTCTTGACGCTGCACTTGCCGTTCTTGTCGACGCGGACAGCGAAGTAGAAGGCGGAGGAACGAACGGTCATCTTGCCCTGGCCATTGCCGATCTCGTTGATGGGACGGGTCTCGGGATTGGCGGCGGGGTTGTTGCCCTTGATGCGCAGAGTGGGAGTCTTGGCCACAGCGGCAGCGGAAGCGCCGGCGGCAGACTTCTTCTTGATGAAGGCCAGCTGGCAGCCCAGGCCGTTCTCCTTGTGGGAAACGATATAACCAGCCAGCTCGGTAGCCAGCAGGCCCATCAGGGACTGGCGGGTCACATTGCGCTCAGCAGTGGCGCCCTCGCCGGCCTCGGTGGTGGGGATGCGGATGGCGAAGCCCTTGGTGTTCCAACGCCAGGCCTTGTTCTTGTAGGCGCCCTCGCCCTCGTCGGTGATGGGGGCCACCAGCACGTCGAAGGTACCGTCGCCGCTGGTCATGGTGTTCATGATGCCGTTGTAGGCAGCGTCGTTGTCGAAATCATACCACATTGGGACAGACTTGGTGCCCTGGTGGTCGTTCTGATGCAGCAGCTTCAGCTGAGCCAGCTGCGCAGTAGAGGGGATGAAGGTGGAGTCAGGACGGCCCAGCAGGCTGTTGATGTCGGAATCGGGATTGTAGCGCTCCTTCATCTGAGCGATGACCTTCTCGGCGTCGCCCTTGACATGCAGCTTGCCGATGTCCTTCATCCAGTCGCCGGGGTAGGGCTTGTCGATCAGGACAGCCACCATCTCGGATTGCTCGGACTTCATCTGCTTGGTAGCCAGGTCACTGTTCACGACCTGCGCGATGGCGCTGGCCTGGGCAGTGGTGACGGCGGTGGGCATGGCAGGAACGCTGGTCGCGCCCTGGGTAGCGGTGGGATCAGCCTCCTCAGCGGCAGCGCCAACCTCAGCGGCGAAACCACGCAGAGCCAGATACTCGGGCAGATGAGCCAGGATGACCTGCTCGGTGTCGTCAGCGCCAGCCAGGTAGCCGGCCAGCTCGTCAGAAGCCTGGAACTCGGCGATAACGTCATCCACGGTCAGGTTGGTGATGCCAGCCTGGGCCAGGGTCGCCATGATAGTGTCACGAGCATTGTTCATGTTTGTGTACCTCCTACAATGATTGTGTTTATAACTCAGTAATCAGAGCCTGTCTTCTCCAATTACTTGTTACCAATGATATATAGCCTAGGGGCTACATTTTCTCGACCCATTTTGTAGGGCCTTTCCGCACATCCTGAAGCAACGTACAGGCATAAGCCCAGTGCTTCATGTTGGGCGCACTGATTCTATCCGGTAGAGTGAAGCCTCTTTTATCGCAGATTAGCCTCAGAACGTCGGCGGTCTCGGTATCGTACTTCACACCTTTCTGATCCACCACATTACAGAACCCGTGGCGGATAACGGTGGCGCCTGCGGCGTAGCTCTCTGCAAAGAACAACTCTTTACAGACAGCTAACGCAGTGTCGGTGTAGAAGCTCTTGATGAGTGCTAGCTCATTGTGCGCCTCTACGGCCTGGTGAAGCTCGTCTACCGTAAAGTAGAGAAAAGAGTGACCAGTAGGGAGTGATTGGACAAACTTCAAGTACTCCCCAAAGTCTATGACTATCTCAACATCCGGCTGCATCCTGAACGGCTCAGGTTTTGGTTCTAAACTGCGGTCTAGCACCATGAGTGCCGCCAAGCAATCAGCCTCAGCTTCGATTCGCACTGACCAATCACCCCTTTCATTTTTATATGGTCTGGGTACTGTGATATATTTACTCGATGTAGAGGGCCCTCTGCATCATTTCGGAAATCTGTTTTGACAGATCTCCCCGCTTTGCAGGAACTTTCCTGTTGCCGATCTCCCAGGCCCACTGCTGGATGCGCTCTTTGTTGCCTTCCTCAACAATATTGAAGTCTCTCGGCACCACGAGTGGGTAGAACAGCATGAGCCGCTCCAAATACTGAGGGCACACACGCTCCATCATAGAGCGCAAGTCCCCAGGATTGCCGAGATAGTGCATCAGGTTGGGACGGCAGAACAGCGCCACCAGATACTGCCTGTCCTCTTTGGGAAGCGGAGGCAGATCCTTGGATGGATCGCCAGCCAGGAACTTCTGGAAGACCACCGAGTTGTAAGGGGTTTCCTTGCCCTTCTTGCACGTATAGCTGTAGTTGTCCATGGTCACAGTTTTGGCCTGCGAGGAGGTAGGGAGGATGCTCACATTATCCCGTACCAGGATGTAGAGGTCGGAATCGGCTGTGTGCACATAAATGTGGTCATACTTCATCCGGTTCTGCCGCACGATGGTAAAGATAACATCATCAGCTTCATACCCATCCTCAGCATAGATGGTGAAGCCGCAGTCTTTCAGAATGTACTCTGCGACATCTTTTCCCACGGACACGTTGTTGGGGTGCGTACGCGAACCCTTGTAGTCAGGGTACTTGTCCTTCTTGATGGTCGGGTTCCGGTCCGCCACGAAGGCGATAGGGCCTGTGCCCATGTACTGCCCAAGGATGTTAAAGAGCATAGATGCACCACCAGTAGGGATGTTGCGCTCACGGTACCCGTTGCCGGTGTTCACGATATCGCCCTGTATGAAACTGTGACGGTTGAAGGAGCCAGCATAGATACACGGGCTCATGTCCACGACATGAAGAACTTTCTTGTCCATCTTAAAACTCCTTCACCATGTAACTGTCCATCGCGTACCCGGACCTGGCGATGTACTCACGGTACTTCAGACCCTTAAGAGCGATAGTCCACACATCACGCTTCCGGTTGATGATGCCAACCCCTGTGCTGCGCATCTTTGCATGGGGCTGGTAGAACATCACTCGGTTGTTTGCGACCTTTGTTTTGTAGCCGGCTGGCAGCAGAGCCACGAAGGCATCGTAGTCCGCCTTTCGGCGAGGCTCAAGGAAGGAGCGCACGTACTTGATATTCTTCTCAAGGAACTCCAGCTCCTCAATTACGGCACGCTGGTCAAATCGCATATTGGCGATGGTCTCCAGCTCGATCTTCTCGACCACCTTAGCAGATCCACGTTCAAGCAGCTGCATATGAAATGTAGCCATCTTGATTGCCTGACCGAGGTAGTTGTTGATGATTGCCGCGATTGGATTATCCACAGTGGTGCTGTTCAGGTAGTTGGTAAAACGCACCGCCAGTGCATCGTCAATCAGCTTAGAGAGCGCAGTTAAGCACTCAGGAGAGGCGACCTTAAAAAAGGTCTCGTCAAGAACTCCATTGATAGGGTCCATTTAGGCCTCCACACCTCCTAGTAGATTTCCAGTTGGCATCTCTACGTAGTACCCCTCTCGCTGCACGCAGGGACGCCCACGCCACATGATGACCTCGCCACCGTCCAGGATATCCCCATAGAATACTTTCTTCTTGTTACATGTGAAGCCAGCACTTACTTGGATATCTTGGGGGTCAGCTCGCATACATCCAATGGACAGTACGGCTTTGCCCTCTACGCACCCGAATAGGGAGGGAAGTTGAAACACGGAATCTCGGTACTTAAATTGGAACTTGGACTTCTCACCAATGTCCATCTGCATGAGCTTGTACGACTCCACAGCATTAGAGGGTATGATAATGCCACTATCGCCCCTGAAGGTGAACCCGCGGTGATACCCCAGGATGTACCGCTTGCCATCAATCAGGACTTGGTCACCCTCTGCCAGCTGCATATGGTCCATAGCCCGTCCAATTGTGGACGCCCGAAGAATAGGTGTACCCGAACGTGCGGCGAGAATGAACATATCCGGGTACACCTTTACGGGGACATCTGCCACGGAGAAGTAGAATGGGTCACCAAGCTCAGTCAAAGCTCTGAACCTACAGTGATACATTTTTACCCTCCACCGAAGACAGCAGGTCTTCAAGAATGATATGGACGTCAGGAAGCAATGTGAGGGAGAACCGCCGACGCCTGTAGTCCGAGAGCCTGTGCGCTGTAATCGCATCACTAGAGGAGGCGTTATATTCCGCCAGAGTAATGTCCTTGGCCGTTGGCATCAAGAACATTTTGGACTTACCAGGCTTCTTCTCCACATAGGGAGTGGGACGCTCAATGTCGAGCTTCAATCCCGTGAGAATGCCATAGTACTTCATGCCCATTGCGATTCCACCTCCTGTAGTATCATTTTGCACTCACCGACAGATTTACCGTACAGACGCATCTTCAGTTCATCCGAAAAGTAGACGCACCTGTTTACAGGGCGAATCGTATCGGTTTCCTCGTCGCGCACAAGCTCCTGGTAGCAGCATGAATGCATAGAGAGCAACAGGCGGTCACTACTCATGTTGGTTATGTCCATTAGACGACTAAGGACGTCGCTGATGGAATTGGCATGAATCGTAGAAAAAACTACCTTGCCGGTGTTCGCCGTCTGTATCGTAGCCTGAGCTGTGTAGTTAGTAATCTCAGTGATATAGACGACATCTGGATTCTGCCGCAGTAACGATGCTGCATTGGCCGAGTACTCCTCTTCGGTTTCAGTATTGATCTGCTCAACACCCTCAACCAGAGTCTCTACCGGGCTTTCCACGGAGACAATTTTGTAGCAGTCCAGCGCCACCAGCTCCCGCAATGCTGACAGGATAGTGGTGTTCTTGCCAGACATTGTCTCACCAATAAACAGCCTGAGCCCCTTCTCACGGCTAAGCATCCTCTCCCGAATGAACTTGCACGCATTAGGAGCAATATTGAGCCCCTCCAACGTCTCGGTAAGGACATCGTCAGATAGGACACGAATGGTGATGGAGCGTCCATAGTAGGTGCTGTTGACCACCACACGCCCACGGTGATGCATATCCAACTGGACACTCAGGTAGTGTGGCTGCGCGTCCTTCTCGATGATAGGCGCTGACGCCCTCACGGATAGGAGCTTAGTGAAGTCGTCCACATCTTCGCGAAGAATGGTACGCTTTGAGCGCACCTTCTTCTTTCTGACGTTGTAGTAAACAACTGCACCCTCAGCCACGTTCGTGATTGTGATATCTGCCGCCTGTAAGGCAATTGCCTCTTCAACTATCATGTCAAACTTATCTACGGCCGGCAGCTCATACAGAAAATCTGGCTGCCCGTAGTGGCGCATGTACAGCTTGACATAGTAATAGATGGGCACCTCAACCTCGACTGGAGACAGGTTTTTCACTCCAGGTATGTAGCCTCTCTTTTCAGGAAGCACGCCCACATAGACAGTTTCAGAACGTGTGTCGTACCGAATAGGTACGCAGTTGTACCCACGAAACTCATTCACCAGCTCTTTGGGAATGTATTGAGGCGTAGGTGTTTGCAACTGCGTACCATATTCGGCAGAGCAGATTTCGAGGAGCTTGTCGTCATCAAGCATATTCTGCTCGTAGACAATTAGCGCCTCTGGCGTGGTGAATTGAGAGGCGTCCCGGAACCGCAGCTTGGTGGCTTCCTTCACCAGATGCAAGTTGCTGGCGGACAGTACGCCTGACAATCCCTTCACGCTCTAAAGGCCTCCTCGAACACACGCAGAACGTCATTGTAGGTGTGGGGCTGCTGACGGACAATGGCGGCCTGCTTGATCTCCCGCAGATAGGGAATGGGGATCAGCTTGGTCATGGAAATGTCCATCTTCAGCGTAGAGATGAGCATGCCTACATCAACAGGACTGTCGATGCAAATCAGCTTGTGGCAGACATTAGGGATCTTACGCCCAGCCTCGTAAGCAGAGGTAACATTGGCCATACTCTCCACCGTGCAGTTGGTCACGTAGGAGATGGAGAGGGCTTCCCGGCCGACCTGGTCCAGAATATCCAGCTGCGCGGTATCCAGGACGATGATGAGGTGGCGGAAGTAGGTGAGTCGAGACTTGAGCTCCTCCATCAGATGGAACACCTTCTCCGGGTCGTTGCCCACAGAACCTGTCACGAAGAGGAGAGGCTGCTGCTTCCGCTCCACCATGAACTCGTCCAGCTGGACAACATCGTAGCCATAGCGGTCATAGTGGGAGTGGCCAGTAAGGTCGACCACAAGAGTGTTGTCCCGGCGGCTCAGCATGCCCGCGTAGATAGCGGAGGTAGCGGTGAGACCGGTGTGCTCGGAGCCAACGATGACGTTGAAGCACTCTTTAAGCAGAGAGTCACGCACGACAAGGCTCTCCACATTGTTGGCGCGCAGGCAGCTGATGACATCGCGCTGATACTGGATAACGCGGTTCTGCTCCACGATGACCTGGAACATGGTGCCCATGAGGCCCTTGACCTTGTCTTCAACGAGGGAGAGCTGCACCTGCCCCTTAGCGAGAGCATCCAGGATGGACTGGGCCAGGTTTACAGTGTTGCTCGGCTGGAACAGCTTAGAGCTGACAGAGAGCACATTGTTGATGTACTCATTGTTAGAGGGGAGCTTCTCACCCAAACGGGCCACGATCTCCTCCATACCCTCATGGTGCAGGAAAGCGAACATCTTGCAGAGTTCGCCCTCAATAGATTGGAGCTCGACCATTCGCTCATAGAGGGTATCGTCCAGGCTGTCCTCACCAGAGACGGCCTTCTCTAGGAAGGCATCCTTGTTCTGATGAATAGAGATGACCGCGTTGGCGATCTCATTGCAGCGATCCTCCACAGTAGAGGAGCATACAGAGATCACGCGCTCCATCAGGGAGACGAACTTGTCCACGAGGACGCTGTTGTAGGTGGCCTGCAGGACCTGACGATTGGCGCCGAACTCCTGCACCGCCTTCATCTTCTCTTCGTTGGACTTGTGGTTGTCCGCCCAGATATCGCGAATACGGAGATCCCAAACCTCCAGCATATTCGCCACTCCGGCGAACTCGTTGTTCTCCAAAATGAGCTGGCGGATGATGCTGTCTCTGTTGATCTGCTTCTTGAGGATGTCCCAATCCTTGACAGTCTTAACAGAGTCGATCACATCCTCTGCGGAGGGAGCCTTCGGCTGCTCAGCCTCAGAACTGGGAGCGGGCTGCTCCTCGGTAGGAGTCACGCCATCAATAGGAGGGAGGTCGAACTCCACGCTCTTGGGCGGCTCAACCGGCACCTCCTCAGCAGGCTTGGACTCCGCCAGAGACACGGGCTTAGGAGGCTCGGGATTATCGCCGAGATCGCCGACCCTGTCAGCGCTGGAATGATACTTTGGATCCACCGCCTTGATGTCCTCACCATAGAACTCCGTGACAGCCTCAGCGATGACAATGTCCTTAATCTTCTTCACCTGCTTCACGTGAGGAGCGTCCTGGAAGAGCTTCGCCTCACGGTCGTTGGTACACAGGTAGATAACACAGACGCCTTTGTGCCGTTTAGCGACGGCTTCCGGAATCTTCTTGCCGGCCGGGCCAGTCAGGTCACTAGGACCCAACAGCACGACGTCCATGTTAGACACTGCGGGGTCGATGGACATGGTATCAATGATACCGTTGATGCTGGATTGATGGCACTTAGGCCCGAGAGCCTTCTTCGCCATCAAGCTCAGCGACGCGACGTACACCATTGCTTAAAGTACCTCCTCAATGTAATAGGGGATATAACCCAACGGGGCCTTCACGGTGACCTCGGCACCCTTTGACTTGCCAAGTACGGCTGCCCCGAGAGGCGTAGCCGCAGAAATGGCACCGATTTTTGCATTGCCAAGGCCAGTGGGATAAATCTTGATGTAGAGAGTGGCGTTGTGTTTGCGGTCGATGACCTTCAGGGTAGAGCCTACCATGACCTTCCCTGTAGGGATGTAGGATGTGGAGAACTTCTTGTATGTGGCAATCGTATCAGAGAGGGACATGATAGAGACATTGATACGCGCGATGGCGTCGTTGGCAATCTGCCACTCTGCGTTTTCTGAGCGGTCGCCCTGCGCAGTAGCCCGTCGTGCTATGTCCTGCTCTTCTTTCAGCCGCTGCTGATAGGATTCGAGCTCCATCTGCAAATTACGGATATGATTAGCAACCTGGGACTCGATCTCCTTGGACTTCATAGCGAGCTCACTGGTCATTGCTAGCCCTCCTGATTCTGATTACTCTGAACTGTCTGACCCCATCGACGGACACGTCCCACTCCTGTGAGATCTGGTCGCCCAGGGGAATAGAGAGGCCATGGCCACAGTTGATCGCCTCGTGGCCAACGTGCTTAACGGCACGCACAGTGCGTCCATCATCGAGCACGATCTCCCAGCTCCTCTTCCTGAGTTTGGAGGTACCGAAATATCTATCCTCCCCGGAGAGGATCTCCTGCAATACTGCTGTACATACTGCCGGGTCAGCATAGGGCGCAAACGGCTTGATGTTTTTGGAATCAAACGCCAGCATGTAGGCGTCGTCCGCCTTATCCAGGAAGCCGATTACGCGAGAGCTGCCGGCAACAGACTTTGTCTTCTTGCTGCCGAACAAACCCATTAAGCGTTTCCTCCGTTGTTAGACTGGTTATTGGAATTGCCGCCACCGTTGCCTCCCTTGCCACCCTTGGAACCCCCGCCGATGGCGAAAGCAGCGATAAGAAGGCCAACAATAAGAATGGCGCCCAGAATCTTGAGAACGCCGATGTTGGCAATCGCAGCCATGATATCAGCCAATGCAAACACCTCCTTTTACAGGAACTTTGGCCCACTCTTGCTCATGTAGATGGCAGGCCTGTTGGTAGAGATTAAAGACTTGTAGAGCCGAACATCGCTGCACTCGACAGCATCTACTAGCATGCGAGGCGACTCCCCACCTATCGAAAAGCGATTGTTTTCGTCCATAAAGAGCAGATAGGGAGGGATGTTGACATCCTTCACTTCTGGGCACGTACGTACAAACCCAATCGGCGTTTTAGGAGTAAAGAGAAGTTTGGTATTGGCACCGGCAATCTGTGGATTTACATTATCGTCCTTCGTCTCAATCGACATGTAAGACCGCGTCACGGTAATCAGAAATACATTGTTGACAATCATGGAAGCTACTGCTTCTGTATTGACCGTCAGAGCTTTCCACAGATCGTGCCTTGTCCAGTGACTTGCTGACTGCTGAAATGGTTCAGCATAGGCAATAGGGAGACGTACGCGGACGAAGCCGATTATCTTGGTGTCAAAGTCATAGTTGCACTGGACTACTTCCCCACGGGAGTTCAGGCGCATCAACCCAGGCGCCAGCTTCTCGGACATCCAACCACCCCTCCCTTGTATAGATAGACAGGTCATTGGTGTTCTTGACTGCATCACCAGCAGCCAGCGTAAGCACCAAGTCCTGATGCAGTACCTTGTTGAGGATGTACCCTTTCCTCGCATCATGCACATAAACCGTGCGACCATCATCTGAGTCAAGAACTGCGGAGTACCCACACCACTGCCCAACAATGTCGAATGTGCGTCTAAATGGGAACTCCCATGCTCCGTACCGCACCAGTAGGCCATCGGCTTCCCTAAAGCCAGAGAAGGTGCTGTCATTCCGGCCAACGTAGAGAATGCCGTCGTGGCGTAGACACCAGATAGCGTCGGGCCCGTAGAACGGAGTCACCTGCGGCTGTATCTTTACGCCTAAAGCACAGCCATAGGAGTTCACTCTCCCATCCAGCTCCCGCACACAGATGTGAGAACCATCACACCAGCACTGCAAATATGGCGCACCGTTAAAGTGTCTGTAGGCCACAACGGCACCTCCTTTACATGAATTTGATAATGACAGCCGCAGCGATGCATACGCACATGGCGGCAAGTAAAAAGCCCAAGAGGACCTTGCTGAGTAGGTCAGCCCTAGGTGGCCCCTCTTTCACACCTTCCTGCCATATAGGCTTGAGCTTGTCCGGATTCGGTTCCTCCGGATCGAGCTTTATGTAGGAAGAAGTCCCATCCTCTGGATTAGTGATGATAACGTGGAAGCCCTCGTCATCCGTCTCCAGTTCATAGCGGAAATCCGGATTGTAAGCATTGCCGAGAATGGAGCGTGCCATGTTGGGACCGAGATGCTCAATCACAGGCGCCACTCCTTCCGCTCCTTATGCATGGCGCTGATACTCTTGCGAGCAGCGCTGATATGCCCAGAAACTGTGCAAACGCTGATGCCATAGCGAGCGGCTACCTGATCATTCGTCAGACCATACTTATACCGTGCCAGAACAGCCTGGCGCTGCGCGGGCGTAAGCCTGCGGATATAATAGATGATGCGTGACGTGTCATCGACACCACAGTCACCGCACAGTGCCATCTCCCAATTGTCGATCTCACGCAGCTGCTCCTCCACCCTGCGATTTGTAGCCTCCTCGATGGTGGAGAGCTTAGGCATAGAGGGCTGGACCCTGACCGGTCCGATGGTAGCAATAGGTGCGATGTCACTTCTAAATGTGCTGCTCCCCGAAGTGTAAAAGTGCAGGAAGCAGTACTCGGGCCACCCCCACAGCACCTTACCGGCTGCCCTGTACGCAAGAGCCTTTTCTCGAATCTCCTCAGGAGAGAGCCCTTGCTGAATCAGGTCCTGAACAGAGGTAGACGCAACAGACTTAGCCACGTTAGAGTCCTCCTTTATAAAACTGCTCAAACGCCTCGACATCAGGATAGTTAGCCTGGAACTGCGTGTAGAGCTTGTCGTACTGCTCAAACTCATTCATAGGAGTGAGCATACTCGTTTTGGTTCCGGTGTAGGTGATGGTCAACGTCTCCTTGGCTCGGGTTGCCGCAACGAACAGCAGCGAGCGCTCATTGCGAATCTCCCGGGCCTTCTCCATAACACACCCAGCCTTCTCCATGACGTCCAGCTTGTGCATGTTAGGTACCACTCCGGCATCTGCATCGAGGATGTACACATCGTCCGCCTCAAGACCTTTGGAGGCATGGAAGGTGTAGCAACGCACACCATGACGGCGAGCATTGCAGTCCTGAATGACCTGCAGCTTTGCCATCTCGTCCTGAATGAAGGCGTAGTAGGTCTTGTTCTGCACCACCGAGCGAGCCATGTTGAGATAGTAGGTGGATGGCATCTCCAGATAGGGCTCCCGCTCAGTGAGGTAGACCTCGTTGAAGAGAGGAAAGATAGCATTGAGGATCTCACGCATAGGACGCTGCTTAGAGAGCATGTCCTTCACAGAGAGCAGAAGCTCCATTGCATTCCGAGCTGCCATAGCATCGCGGAAGTTATAAGGAGCCTCGAAGATAGAGCACCCCTCTTGGGCGCACACCTTATAGATGGGGGACTTGGTGTACTCCTTGTAGTCCTTCTGCTCCGGAAGGATATAGCGCAGGGCGCTGAGGTTGGCGAGATTCTGAGGATTTGCAGCCAGCTCTACAACAGCGCACATCTCCCGGATAACCGGAATCATGTTTGTTGCCTGGTACTTGTTGACACGGAAAGGCACCTTCCTCTTGAACAGCTCCTCAGCGATAGGAGTAGCGGAGTAATTGTTGCGGAAAAGGAAGAGGACATCCCGCGGGAATGTGTTACGGTTCTCCCTGTACTGCTGCTCGATTGTGTCACAGATCGCAGACAGCGGCAGATTAGGGACAACATCAACAGTGCCCTCCTTGCCAGTGCCAATAAAGTCCTGCTCGTTCATAGCGTTAGGGTGGATGATGACCTTGCTGTAATCAACGATAGTATCAGCACACCGGAAGGACTTATTGAGGTTCAGTTCTCTGGCATTCGGGAAGTACCGCTTGAACTCACCGACAATCTCCTGACAAGCGCCGTTGAAAGCGTAAATCTGCTGCTTGATATCACCGATAGCGATAACGGTATCAGAGAGCAGGGAGATGACACGGAGCTGCAGTAGGGAGAGGTCCTGGAACTCGTCCACGAGCAGGATGCGGCACCTGGACTTGAACTCCGCGGACACCTCCGGGTGCGAGAGCAAAAGCTCCAGCGTGTAGATGAGAATATCCTGCACCTGGAGGGTATCAGTCATCTTCGTGTAGAGGTAGAGGAACTTACGCAGAGTTGTGAAGTCCTCGTATGGCATACGGCACTGTTTGAACGCGTACTTGCTCTCCACATGGCTACGGTCGAACACAAGGGATGAGTTCAGGCTGCGCACCGCATTGATAAACGGCCTAATCTGCCACGGATGTAGTGAGATGCCCTTGTCCTTGGAAATATCCATGAGCAACCCAGCCTGGTCTTCGATGGAGATAGTGTCAACCACCGTGAGCTTACCGATGCCAAGCAACTTGTAATTAGCCTTCAAGATGCTTGAACACAGTGAGTGTAGGGTCTGAAAGTTGACAGTCTGTTTGATGCCCACTTTTTCGCAATCCTGCTTGTGTCGAACCTTCAATTCGCCAGTGGACATATTGGTGAATGAGAGCGCATAGATCTGATTGCCGGGTACTTGGTGGTAGAGCTCAGCGGTAAGTAGGCCACCGATGGCGGACTTCGTCTTACCAGTACCAGGAGAGGAGAAGGAGATAATAGGCGACGTGAAATCGCGCATAAACGCCCTCTGCTCGTCGGTGTACTGAACTCCCACCCTGGCACTCAAATCGTTAAGGAAAGTGTCCAGACTGATAGGGAGCATATTGTCACCTCATTATTTTTTGTATGGGTCTATGAGTATTCCGGATGGGTTAAGAGCCCTCCGTGCCTGCCAGACACCGCCGAAGTACATTGGAGTGAACCAATAATCCTCCAAACAATCGTCAGGCTTCATCGGGGAAGTGAGTGAGTTGCCTATCTTTATGTATCCAGCGCATCCAAGCAGGGATAGCTGTATGTACGCCATTTGGGCGGCCACTGTGGATATCTCCTGCCCAACAAATAGAGAGTGATTCTGCCAGTTCCTCCCATCTTTGAGCGAGTTACTGAGTACATGTGCAGCGGCTATCAACATGACGCCTGCACCAAGTGTTGGGTCCTGTATAGAGATATAACCTCTACTGTCAATGGACTCCTTTGCACCATGTAATGCTATCTCAGCCATCATCTCAGCAACATTGTATGGAGTGAATATCTGGCAAAGGTTCTTACTGTTGAAGCCGTAGGTGCGTGTAGACGGACCCTAGAAAGTCTTGAGCCGGATTTCGTTCTAGTGCAATCGTAGTAGCCGCGAGAAGCCTGGACATGGTTGCCAAGCCTTCCTTAGTGTACTTCTTTGCAATATCGAGATACATCTTCTCTCGAACTGCAAAGCGCACCCTGTCAACCGAATTGGAGATAGTACAAGCACAGACACTTATGAAGTCACTCCAGACAGTGTGCAAGCTGTACTTCCCAGATAATGACTGGACTGTCCGCACGAAGTCCCGTTCATCCACCGGTAGTTCATGCTCGTTTGTTTTTGACAAATTAACCCTCCTTTAGACGCTTGCCCTTGTACGGTCTGAAACTGGGCAGCCGGCGTCTGCGCAATCTGTAGATTTCACGCTCCTGCTGGATGATGAGTTTAACAGCCTCTTCCATGACAAGCGCATCATGCTCAAAGATGCTATCCTGCTCATCCTTAGGAATCAGTGCGCGCCTGTCCTCAGCATTGTCCAACAGGCCCGCAATGATTTCGTCCTTAGACATAAACTCACCTCAGTTATATATGTAGTGGCGACTAGGATTGCTCGTCACAAGTAGTCCTTGATTTTCCTGTTCTTCGGCTTCATGCTCTTCTCAAGCACCTTTACCACCCTATCAATGCAATGCCGCCACTCTGGAAGCTTAAACAGGTTTTCCTTTCCAAACTCGGTAGGGATGGCGAGATTGTCACTGAGGAACAAGTTATACTCGCCCGGGACAGGACGCTGCACGACGAAAGTAAAGCCGACTAGGACATAGAACTCCTCCCAACGATGTGAGTTTGGGTAGAGGTTATCCGCAATGAGCTTGAAGAGCTCCCCAACTGAGCTTCTGAGGTCAATCTTGATCTCCGGCCTGGCCGCCTGCACGATAAAGGCGAACGCTCTGTCAGCATCCGCCCTCCCGTTCTCCATATGATAGAGCCGGCTTGGGTCCAAAGAGTTGATCACATTCACAGCATCCTCTGCAGTAGAGGGAAGGGGAAGGGGAACAGACGTCGGACAGCTTTTCTTCAACTCCATCCGACGTCTGTTCTCCTCGAAGTACGCCTCACGCTCAGGGTCTTCAGTGTCGTGTACCTCGACCCCTTCGTATGCGGCAGACGTAATATGCTTCATGACATCGCGACAAATCCTAGCGCCAGCCAAGTCTACCCGCTTAACGGTAGAGAGGAACGATTTTACTTCACCAGCGTAGTGGGAGGCGAAGTACTGCGTCCCAAACTGGTCGACTAGTTTAGTCATATGCGACATCCTCCTTCTGGACTACTGTGTGATCACCGTCTAGGAAGAACTTGTAGGCGGTGTGACTGTTGTTAGCGAACACCTCTGGTTTCTGTTCGATAGAGATAATCTGCATATCCTGTGCAAGCACTGGAAGATAGGAAGAGAGCGTAGCCGAGTTTTCTACCGACAGTTTCGCGAAAATCTCATCCAGCACAAGAGTCTGCAGGAACTGCGGATTGGCTCGCAGAACCACTGACCGCATCATAACAGAGAGAATAGAGCGGAACCCCGACCCCTCCAATCTGGATACATCAATGCCGTCCTGTGTTTCAAACCACGCCTCACCATCTTCGCAGCGAGGAATAATCGTATCGTCACAGGACGGTACGATGTAGGCGGCGGCACGCATAGCGGACATAACCGCTGTGTTACCATCTCTCCGCCTCTCATCGGTGTAGCTCGTAATTGCCTCCAGCAAAGCAGCGTAACTAGAGATGCCAACGTCCAGCCGCTTGATAGCGACCGTACACTGGTTCATGATAGTCTCCTGCTGTGTGCGCTTGCTGGTGTTCTCTTTTGTCTGCTCGATACGGAATGATGCTTCCTGTGCCCGCCTGCGTAAGGCTGCACACAGCTCTGCTGTTGTACTCATGTAAGCAACACCCTCAGACAATAGATAAGAGCATACGCAACGAAGATGTCCCTAGGCACATTGAGTCCCTCCCCGATGAGATAGAGATAGGAGATTCCCCACACAACTTGAAGAACATCTGCACGTATTCGATGAATGTGGGTAACGTCGCAATAGGTGTATCGCATTTACCCATCTTCATATTAGATTGGACCTTTGGCCGACTCACCTCAATGTCAATCCCACTTTCATAGAAATGACAACGGCAAGGGCCAGGGCCGACAGAGCGCAGGAACTGCTGTATCTTAGGGAGGTATGAACCTCCCGCAAGCACCCCAGGCTCTCCGTGATCCTTTAGCATGTCATCTATGAACTTGCACGAATCCACTGCATTCCTTGGAACGGCTAAGATAGCCGAACCACGCTTGAACTCAATGGCATCCGCGGTCACGCTGTACTCCGTCGGCCCAAACTCCGCCACCGCCTTTAGCTCGCTTAATGCCATTACGGTGTCCAACACTGTGTTTGGCAACTGAAGCCAGAAAGACGGGAATTTCATAATTGCATAGGGAGGCTTGAATATAACCGGAGCCTCACGCTGCAGCGACTTGGTAACTGGTGCAGTCTCAGAGAACAATCTCGCCCACTGCTTAACGTCGTTGGTAGAGAGCTTGCTGAATGTGCCGCCCCTCCTGTTGTACCTAGACACTATCCCGTTCGCTTGCTGTAACGTAGAGGACATAGAGTCGCACTTCACGCTGACAAACAACGGAGAAAGGTCTAACTCAACAACACCACGACCCGGCAGAATCTCCGACAGGTCCTGATATAGGACTGTCAGTGAATAGGGGCCAGGATGCTCAGATGCAATCTGTTGCTCATAGACGATACCACTTGAACAAGTGATGTAGAGAATGTGATTCTCGATATTGAAACCCATAATTGCTGCATCCGTGGATCCCTTAAAGATAGGCTTGATGTCCTTGAATACTGACTTTAAATCTGAGCTGTTGACGTGGATAAGCATTTCACAGCCTCCTGATTGAAAGCCAGGTAGAGTGTGTTCATCTGCTGCTGGATAGAGAGGAGGACCTCTTTCTCCTTTTTGTACTGCTCAACGTCCAGGTCGCTCGGATCACTCACAAACAGCGATGGGAGCATCTGCTCCGCCGTAGTGCCCGGGAGCGGCGGCAACTTAGAGCGGATATCGTCAGTGGCACTGGTATAGCTCTTGACCAGCGCATCGCACCACTGGGAGACGAGGAGCCTGTCCTCGATGAAAACACGGTTCCGCTGCTCAAGCAGCTGCTTGGCCTTAGCAGCGTCGAGTTCAAGCTGTTCCATTCTGTGCACCTCCTACCAAACCAAGAATTTTTAGGCCCTGTACAACCTCTAAGTAGGACTCTGAGGCCGCATCCACCAGCTTGAGTTGATTCTCATTGAAACCCTTCGCACGCAGATACTCTACCAGAGACACAGTCTTAGGAATCTCCATGACAGCCTGTTCAGGCATGGCGGCCTTTAACGGCTTGTCCTTCTTCTTATAGAAGCGTAGAAGGTTAGCGTGGAGGTCGAAGGTGTAGAGAGCGCAACTCACGCGCCCGTCATCCGCGATCTCCACGACAGGGAGGTTCACATCTGTGTGCAGGTCATTACTGCCGGACGTGGTGATTGCCATAGAGCCAGGAATAATCATAGGTAGAGATCTGCCACGGGCCTGAATGTTGAACGCACCAACTGGAGTGTGGATATGGCCAACAATTGCGAGATTGATGTTCTCGAAAATGTTGTCCAGGTAAGAAGTCATGGTCGTTCCTCTGAAGCCTGCGCCATTTCTCTGCTGGGTGGGCACCACCGTGTCATCATGGTATACACCGATGTGATACTTTACCTCCGGGTCCCGCTCGGCGATATAGTTCTTATTCTCCTTACTGTAGTGAAAGAAGGAGATCTGAACAGGTCCAATACGTAGAGAGGGTACCGCCCGGATAATAGGTGATGTGGCATAAATGGGCTGACTCGGCTTGTAGTACTCAGACGGCTGTATGAGGTACATCTCTGGGTTATTGTCCCGCTCCAAAAAGAAGTGATTCCCCAGGCAGATGTAGAAGTTCCCGTTCACGGCCTTAGAGAGGTCCTCATCCAGGTTCCTGTCGTTGTTCGACCTGTTGATAGAGCGGTAGCCCTTGTCGTACCAATCGCCCAGGGACACGAGGTGTGTGATGCCCTTCTGCTTGATAAAAGAGAGAATGTCACGCTGAACGGCATCCACTGCCTTCGTGTACCCCGCGATTGTAGAGAAGTCGCAATCCCGCTTGTGCAGGTCACTCACAAAAAGAATGCGTGCCCTCATTTGCCAATCCCCAACAGCTCCTGCAGAGAATACTTAGGAATCCTCCGCATGACGTATAGGTGGGAGTTCTTCTTGTCCTCACACTGTTCATACTTGCCACCACGGTGAATGATGTAGCGGCGCCCGGAATAGATTGGCGTCTCCTTCACGTCCACTCCAACCTCCTGCGGAATGTTGATCCAGGTGATGTTGTTTTTCGTGAAGAGAGTGATGGCGGTCTTCCTCACATCCCGCTTAAAGAGCACGATGACAGAAAACGTGTACCCGAAAGAATTGATGACCTGCTCAATGGCAACCATCCGCTCCACAGGAACATTGCCATAGAACTCCGCCTCGATTGTAGAGGAGGTGTAGTTCAGCACTACCCGCGTCCGAGGATAAAGCTCCCTTAAGGTCTGGGCGATAACCCCGACCATAGCACCGGCAGCTTCCATGATATCGGAGATATTGGCGATAACGCTCTCTGATGCACGGCGCTCAATCACAGAGTATTCGTGCGCCAGGATTTTGAACTCATCCTCGTCCCCACCAATATCCGGATGAAGCTGCTTAGCCAGAGAACGGTAAGCCTTTCTGGCCTCATCGAGAGACATGCTCTCGGAAAGATACTTAAATTCCATATACCCCTCCTTACTCATGTACACAGTCAACCAGCTGGCGCTTGCAGGTAGGGCAGACACCAGACGCAATCTCTTTAAGCTCCACCATGTTCTTCTCAATGTCCGGCAGCTTATCCGTAAACGGGGAAAGCAGTTTGGAATACCTCAACTGCGGCATCTCCCGAAGAATAGGCATTATGGCCACCTTCGGCACCGGATGGATAGGTGGCATAGGAGGAACATCGAGAGCTTCGAGATTGCGAGCCAAATACTGGCACGTGTCTTTTACCTCCGTCTCCTTCTCAACATCCCAATACTGCAAGGCCGCGTAGGTAGCCTGTGCTACCTCAAGAGCGTGTACAATATCCGTACGCTGCTTCTTGGAGGCTTTTAGGAGCTTTTCGATGGAGTCGGAGGAGGCCTCTGCATACTGGTCAGACCGGACACTGTTGAGCAAATCAAAGTTGACAGACTTCTTCGTATCCACAAAAAGGAACCCATCAACGTCCTGATGGATATTAAGGGATACGCCGTGGTCGCTGTTATAGTGCCACCCAAACTCCTTGACCAAAATCGGTATCGACTTATCAGCCAGATAACGTCTCACGGGTGGGCAGTCAGGCCGTGTAAGCTCAGCATAGGTAGAGGCCGCCTCAGTCGCTATACGAATGAACAGCGTTGTGCCGTCATAGCGCGTCATCATAAGCTCCCCATACTCGTGGCCCCGCCTGATGATGGAGCGACGATTATTGGGGCGCGTGATGGCGTTGCTCACGACGTCATTCAACACCTTGACGAGTACTGACTTACCATTGCTGTTGTTACCATAGAACCTGACAATGCCCACCCGCGGGAACTCAAGGATAGTCTTGGTATGAGACTGGATGTTCACCATTACAGCACTTTTCAGCGCTGACAACAGTTACTCCTCCTCACACGCAACAATCGTAATACGGGCCCTGTTGGAAGTAAGGCCACAAGAGACCTGGGCGGCGGCATCAGTAGAGAAGAAGTGGAACGCACCCTCCTTCCTCCCCCAAAACACGCCATTCTTGGTGTCCATGTGGAGGTACTTGCCTCCGCGCTTAACGAGGTAGGCGGTCATTACATACCACCTCCGATGTCGACTCCGATGCCACCGGCCAGGAGATCCTCGGTGAGGTCACCAGTGCTGTCCTCAATCTCAGCAGGGTTGACCTTCTGCTGGCTGAAGTCGGGGGTGTCACCAGACATGATGCTCTCCACCGTGGGAGCGGCAGCAGTGGCGGCGCCCTCACCAATGGGGTGCCCCAGGGCCTTGGTAAGGCGCTTGTTCAGGTCGGGATCCTCATTGGGAGCGATGCGCAGGTAGTCCAGCAGCTGAGCGTTCTTGACCAGCCGGTCCTTGTCCTCGGGGGTCAGGAAGGGCAGGGCAGAAGTGCTCTCGAACATTACGGCCTGCAGCTTGGCCTTCAGAACCTCGTCGGGCATGGGCGCCATGTTGTAGGTGTGTGAAGAGATGCCATCGGGATCCTTGGGCACACGCTGCAGCCACTCGTCCAGCTTGCTCTTCAGCTGGGGATTGCGGGCCACGATGGTGACGGACTGGGCAACGCCCTGAGGGTCGACCCGGCCGGCCTCGGCCTTGCTGTTCTTGGCAGAAGTGAAGTTGTAGAGAACCTCCAGGAAGTAGACCTCACCCTCAACAGGAGTCAGTCCGGGATTCTGGGCCAGAATGCCGCAGTTGATATCGTTGGCCAGCGCCCGCAGCTTGCTCAGTCGGTTGTCAGACAGAGTCTGGATGTAAGTGCCAGTCTTCTGCTTGCGCTGATCGTCGAAGATGGGAGTGCCGCTGTTGGGATCCATCGCGACATAGACAACCTCAGTCAGCTTGAGGACGGTCAGCCGGCCGATAAGGGCCTTCTTGGCGTTCATGTTCTCCTTGGTATTGTACTTCTCCTCCACCTTGGTGCGGGCGGTCTGATAGGCGGTCTGACCCAGCACGGACCAGTCCTTCTTGTTGAGCTCCGCCAGGTCACGTTCCTTCTCGGCGTTGACCAGCAGGCCGGCAATCTTGGAGAACTGGTAGGCAAGGTCACCATCACCGATAACCTGGCCGTTCTCATCGATGCGGGACAGGGAGCGGAGGAAGGTAGTGCCCAGCACCTTCATGTCGGACACGGGATGGCCGAAGTAGGCGGACATGTGGGGCTCGAAGGTACCACCGGAAGGCAGGCTCTCATCAGGCCACCACTTGAAGGGGTAGAACACAGTGCCCTGGTCACCAACCTCCCAGGCCTTACCGAAGTTCTTGCACTTCTGAAGGCTGCTGGACAGCTTGAGCACCTGCCGGGGGTCGCCGCCGAGGTTACCGGTGTTCACATTGCGGATAGCGTTAGCATTGTTGAAGTCGATAGGCATAGTTGTTGTCTCCTTGTAATAAATATTTAGGCACGCAACTTCTGCTCAGACCCTAGGGAATGTACCTCCCGGTTCCCTAGCAATCCTCCGGTACTCTAGAAGCATGCACAGTAAAGGGCTGGAATGTTCTATTCCAGCCCCATGGCTCTGCATACTTATGGACACACTTCTGCTACAACGTTACAAGCTGCCACCCACTCATACCACTGGTCAGGCGGCTCATCCGTCTCCACATCATAATCACTGATAACCATTGTGTATGGGATGCTGGCTTCTTTCAGGCAGCTGTGGATGTAGTCTGAATAGCACACGTCCCCATCCTTGATGAACTCCTCAACTGCACTACGTATTGCCTCGATGGCAGAGAGCTGGTAAGCTTCCGGAACAAAGACTACACAGTCCATCCAAGGGTTAAGGCAAGACCTAAATCTCACAACAACATCTGCCAAATTACAATACCTCCTTACAAACTGAGATAGGTGGTGTGGGCATAGTTACGAAATCTCGCGTACCAGCTACCTTGCGGATTAGGCAGCAAAGGATCATATACCGGCTCTAAAAGTTGGCACTCTATGCCGTCCCTTTCGAGACGCTCTATAATATGAAGTATGGTGTCACGATCGGATAGGGCACTGTCCTTTGCCTCACAGATGGCGTGTAGGGCCGCCCTTCCGGCATACTTGTAGTACTTTGTCGGTACCTCGATAACAAAATCTATCCACGGATTATCTTCAGCTACATAGCGAAGGCAGCTATGACGTCTCATCAGCGTGACCCCCTCTGACTTGAATGAAATGATTAGGGTACTCCGTTACGTAGTGTTACTCCAAGCCCCCGTAAAAATCGCAACTGCCCGCGTTTTTACAATCACACTTTTCAGCGAATATTTACCCTTGTGGTACAACTTGATGTTCTCAACCGTTCTGTCCCGGCATAGTCTCTCAGAATATGGAGTTGTGAAGATCAAATCATACTCACCTGTATCTAAACGCTTTGCAAACCCTCCGAACTCTATCTCTTCCATACCCTTCACAATAGTTAAGTCCAGTACCTCTGAACACTTCTCTGTTATCTCTTTAGAATACAATATAAACGCACCTCTTTTGATACGTATGGTCCGAGTAGTGGGACTCGAACCCACAACACCATGGTCCCAAACCATGTGCGCTGCCATTGCGCTACACCCGGGTATAAGGGCCTGCCTAACAATCCCGCAGGCCCTTTAACTAACGATCACTCGCCGGGGCCTGCTCGTTGCCGAAGATCATGTCATCGATATCCACAGGCGGGATTGGCTTACCGATGTCCTTCCTCATTTCTCAGGCACCTCAAGCGGCAGGTCGCAATGCTCGGCAACCTCACACAGAATAAAGCCGCCAAGCAGGGTGGCGGCAATTCCAGCAACTACGCCAAGAATAAATCTCTTCACGGTGCACTCACCTCCTTTCAAGGCAATGGCTCTCCAGTAAGAGCTGTGTATATGACGTCTAGCTCGTCCAGGAACATCTTCGGGTTCGCTATGTAACCGAGCATTACGCCATTAAGGAATATGCACCTAGACCCATACCTGACGTCCTCAATATTCCACAGGTCAATGTACACTTTCGGCCCCTTTAGTACGCCGTCCTCAACATAGTATTCCGTGGTAACTATCCTGCTGATCTCCTTACAAATTAGGGAGAAGAACACTACGAGTAGAGGGAGAGTCGATACCCTCAGTAGGAGCGCATTAACCCCGAGTTCTAAGAGGAGCAGGCAAGAAATTTGGATGCCTAAGAGGAATACTGAGAGTCCGACTAGGTACAGGGAGATACAGCTAATCAGATACCATAGCCGACTCCCCTGCGGAATACTTTTCCTCTGCACAGTAGATGCATACTCTGTGCTCTGTGTGGTCACCATCCTCGACTACCCGCACCTCCGGCCATTTGAGAATGATCCCGCACTCTTCGCATCTGTACTGTTTCACCAGGAACACCCCCAAACAAGTTAAGCCAGAAGCATACGGATTTCGCCATAGCCTCCGCGAGCTTCGGCCGCCCATCGCACAGATGAGGATAGAATGTATACCCACCCAGATTGAAAGCAGAATTGCAGTCAGTTACAATGCGCCAACTCCTCCCAACCTTGCAGGCAGAATAGACTACCCCGTAGCCTTCCAGCCTAGCGACTGGATACTGCTCTCTGAGTGCATAGAGTGCGTCAAGCTGACGCATAATCAGGTTTCCTAGCCTGTCCACATGATGTTCCGGCAATCCATACACCAACAAGGCACTTTCACCTATCCTTCAGTAATATATGGCTGCACCCTCAGAAAACTTTATTTCAGTTCCTCACGCAACCGCATAAGCATTATGCCGAGCATGTTCGTGTGCGGAACGAGCACGCACCTGTCACACGAGCAAGCACCGAAGTGATTGTCGTGCCACATGTTGCCCTCGCACAGATAGGCGCTCCCGGTGCTGAGCAGCATGTCAGCCAAACTGGTGCCGCGGGCAAACTTCTGCTTCAGGAGCTCATACATGATGCCATCCTTAACAGCTTCCCAGTCTGACCGCAAGGCCACCTGCCGGCCGAGCTTCTTTGCGTAGCCAGGCGAGCACTGTGCAAACTGCCTGCGCAGCGCCATATCTCCTGTTTTTGCTGCCTGAAAAGCATTCTCCACGGTAGGATACACAACACCATCGAGCGTAACAGGAGCGGGATAGAAGTTGCTCAGGAATTCATAGATCCCTGCGAATCGGTTAACAACGTTTGTCATTGCGGACCTCCTTACGCCTCTTCCTCATGAGCACGAATGTGATTATGATGAACGGGATGCAGGCAAAGCTGTAGTAAAAGGCAAATGTCACAACTGCCTGCGTGAGTACGAAAGCAGCAGCATTTAACTCAGCATCCTCATTTGTTAGAAAGTTGTACAGGTCACGCAGGATCCACGACTGTGAGTCCTCCCATGAGCTGCAGTTGGAGACAACGAACTCCTCGTCCCCTAACTTGTTCACAAACTCCGCATAACCCCCGGCTGGATTCATATTTTCGACTGAACGGTATATGTCCAGGTTCATGGTGTAGCAGAGTGTTCCTGCTCCTAGTATCACCAATGTGACTAGGGGCAGGATTTTCTCTGCTAATCTCATACCGCACCTACCGACACGGCAAGGCGATAGAGAATGGCTGTGAACTCCCCACGCGTAAGAGTGCCATTCGGATTGAAGTTGCCCTTCTCATCGCCCTCGAATACGCGACGGTTATAAAGGCCATCCACGGCATTGAGCGCATAGGTGGAAATCTGGTCACGGTCTGTACAGTTCATAGGCCGCCAGATAGTACCCCTGTACGGGAACAACTTGCCCACAAGAGCCGCCATCTGCTCTCTGGTGATGCTCTCGTCCGGACCAAACAGGCCGTCGCCCTGATCCTTCAGCACACCACGGCTGTACAGGTAACCAACGGCCCAGCCGTACCAGGAGTCCGGGTCCACGTCAGTGTAAGGAGTCTCGTAGGAAGTGCCTGGCTCAACGCCAGCGAGACGTGCAAGCAACACGGCAATCTGAGAGCGTGTCACCAGGGTGTCCGGGCTGAACTCCGTATCTGAGATGCCGTTAATCAGGCCGTTCTCATACGCATAATAGATATACGAATAGGCCCAGTGCGTCTGGCAATCGGAGAAGGGAAGGGCCCCATAATTTCTGTGCAGATTCGTGATGGAAAAATAGCCGTCGTCCGGCATAGTAAAGATGATCCCATTGTCCACAACCTGGTAGGGAAGGGTTCTGGAACTCTTATACTTCGTATCAATGTAATTGACACGCAGCCCACTCAAGTCAGCACGGTCAGGGAACTCCCACGGATATAGGATCTCAATACTGCCGTCTCCCTTTGTTGTGACCTTATATACCAGGTCTTTGCCAGAAACGAAGTCCTTAAGCCCGGTGGTCTTTGTGCTTTTGCTAATAGACTCGATCTCCAGATTAGTAGAGGAGTCACTCACAATGATTGTGCAGTAGGGCGTCTTGAGGCGCAGCTGGAGCAGGCCGAGGTCCTTTGGCATACTGAACTTGACCTTGTTAAAGTCTCTGTTGTCTCCCTCCTCCTGCTCCATGGTCACATCCAGAACAGTCACGGCAGACATCCGCTTCTCTGCATCCTTAATGTCGCTCTTCAGCCGCGATACGTTGGAATCCGTATAAGTTGCGGACATGGTCTTATTACTGACATTGATGCGAGTTGTTCCTGAAGCCACAAAGTAGGTCGTGTGGGCATTAGAGGACTTCTCGTAGGTGATCTCATTCTTGCTGCCCTCTTTAGTAGTGATTGACGCAGACAACGGGGCAGATGCGAAGTAGCTTGAATCGGCCTCATACCGCACATACACTGTATAGTTGGTTTTGCTATCCAGGTTAGTCCACTCAGTCTTGCTTGAGTAGTTTGTTCCATCAATGGAGAACTCGCAGGCGCTGCTGAACTCACTGGCATTATCCACAGTCACTGAAAAACTGGTGGAGGAAAGCTCCAGCTTAGTCGTAGGAGCGGACTGCTGTTCTCTTACATACACCCGGATATAGTCTGACGCCTCTGCATAGGCATTTGCCGGCGTACGGAAATAAACGGACTCGCCATAGCAGCTGCTTGGGATAGCTGCGCCATCCTTGATAGTAGACCAGCTGCTACGGTCCTTGGAGTACTGGACAGTCTCAGGAGAACAATGCACACGTCCGTTGGAATCAATGTCTACACGCGGCGTGTCGTTATATACCGTGTTCACAACTAGAGTCTGGGTAATTTGCTGCTCCATGTACATCTGGGTCAGCGTGTAAGTTTTGCCCAGCTGGTTGTAGGTACTGCCAAGGCTATACTTGTTCAACTCAAAGATTGGCGCCGCACCCATCGCTTCCTCATACTCAGAGCTGGTCTGCTTAAGCTCCCGGTACTGGTAAACATAGTCAACGAGGGACTGGATGGATTGGTTATACTGGGAGTCTGCCTGAATGGCTGGAATGGCCTGCGGCTCAAACGTAGGCATGACTACGTGAATAGTGACCGTGCGTGTGTCCTCGTCTTTAGACACATAGGCGGTCATGTCCTTGTCGAGCACCGCCGGCGGCTTAGAGATGCTGCCGCCACCCTCGGGGTATTCCGCCGCCGCAATCTGGTTGTACACCTCCTGCGGATTCGCCGCCATGTACTTCACATTATACATCCCACCATCAGTAGCGAAGGCAGGCACGGTGAAGAACATCATTAGCATGGCAGCCACAATAATGATACGCTTCATGTAATCCCTCCTAGGATAGAGTTTCCAGTATGCACGGTAAAGGAAACTCTAATTGTTTCTGATTACGCTCAGGAAGTTTAACTTCTATATGAACAGTGGGGCTCATCACCATTGCGTAATCCTCGTAGGACCTTGCTAGGTAAGGGGTTTGCTGTTTCTCCACATACGCAGACAACACTTCCGCACTGGCAGGTAAGCGTGATGTGCACATTGATATTAACTGCTTAGAATACAGAGATGTTTGGTAGGTGTCGCCATCTTCCAGGCTTACTACCACATTGCAGTCCAACACTGCGCTATGAAAAACTCCATCACTTATATACGTGAAATGGTCTGCGTATCTTCCGTTTAGGTAAATCAGCTCTTGTGCGCCTGGAAGCAAGTTGATTAGCAAAGCCACCAGCACGACCACAGAGGATGGTATTGCCTTGAACCACTTGAACTTCCACGCACACAGTGCGAGACTGACCACCGCGTAGAGAAGTGCTATTCGTGTATCTAAAATGCACAGAATAGACAGAAACACCCCAACACAGAAAAATGCGCCCGAAATGAGACGGACGCACTTCCCTGGTTGGAGTGCTAAAAGAACTTCTGCACTTAAGGCAGTAGCAAGGGCTAGAAGCAGAATACTCATGCCTCGTTATAGAGGGAGTATACCTCTTTGAAGATCTCCACGTAGGACATCTGTGGATGCTCCCGCTTATACGCCCTGAATGCCTCGGGAGGATTCTTTGTCCAGGCCCTGAACGGATCCTCCTTATCCAGCTCCTTTACCAAAAGGAGCTTTTTGAATACTGCCTCCTTATCATCCTCTTTGATGAAGTCCAACTGGCGCTCATCGAAGCCCGGATGAAGCTCCAAGTACTTCTCAACGGCCTCCTTATAGCCAGTGTCGAAGTCAGGAAAGTCGCTTAGCGCCGGGCAAATAGAGGAGAACCAGAACCCAGTGGCATTACCATCATACAGACCGATTCTGTCACAGATATACTGGCCTGGAGTAGGCGGTGCATCGAGCACTACCTGTGCTACCATCTTGGGGAACGGTTTGCCCCCACCCTCAGCTTCCCAGGCCTCCTGCGGAGTCTTGTACTGGAAACCTGTGGCTCGCATGACCTCTTTCTCGACCCGAGAGTACTTACGTGCCGGAGACTCATAGGTAGCCAGCACAGCCTCGTATTTGGAGTCGAAATCTTTGGAGGAGTCAGGTAGGGAATTGTACCTCTTATCCACCTCAGCCTCGAAGGTGTCAGCAGTGATGCCCTCAAAGCTCATAAGCTCGAAGAGCCTGATCATTGCCTCCTGCGCCTCAGCAGATGACGACGCTCCGTACACCATAGAGGCAAAGGAGTTGTACTGGTTTGTACCTCGCAGCCACTTGAAGAAGCTATCGAAGATAGAGGAACGCAGCGGGTCACTGGAGACCGCCCGTTCGGCGATATCCTTGTAAACTCCCTGCAGCGGGTAGCACTGGCTGATGCGCAGATTAAAGACGCGATTGTTCCCATCCAGCTCCATGAGGAAAGCCATACCGTTGACATAGGCGTACAGGAAATGCGGAGAGGACATTTTGCCATCTTCCTGAAAGGCTACCACAGTTCCCACATGGTCCTTTGTGATAGGTATAAGCGGGCAGCCATCGCAGTTATGGATAGCTTCTGACCGTTTCACCTGCTCTGTGCAGTCCACCCACGTGCCGCTCCTTACCTCTTCGCTGTCACAGGAAATAGGGAACTTCAGCAACCCAGAGTACGGCACGAGTTGCATCCCATAGATGATGGACTTTTTGCAGCGCATCACCTTGGGGGACTCATCCTCCGCCTTGGAATTGTAGTAACAGTGACCTACAGTAAACGTGCTAGAAATTGGCTCCAAATAGCCTCACCTCCTGAAAATGAGTACAAAAATAGAGTGCCTGTTGGCACCCTCAAACATTCATATTACGCAGATCCATAAGGACACATTGCACGAATGTTGCAGCTTCCGCGGATTCACAGCAGGCCGCGAACTGCTTCACCACTGAATCGATGTCTACCGATTTGTAGAAATCCACAAGCTCGTATGGCTGAATTTCTCCGCAATGGGCCGCCGCATTTCTGAAGTCTCTCAACTTCCGTAACCACACAACATCTAGTGCATCAACAGTAGTCCCTAATGATAGGGCAATCTTGCCATAGATAACCTCTATACGCGTACTGTTGCCTGTATTGTTGTTACCGAATAGGCTAAGGACCTCATACAACCAGATGGTAAACACATACAGTGCTGACCAATTAACTCCAGACACGAGTATGTTATTACACAGAGCAACAAAGCAAGAAAGTCTACTTTTGACTTCCTCATCCGTATAGGAGATTTTCTTACCCATAGTAAATCCAATCTCCGTTCTCATAGATAGGGTACACGCGGTCTGCATATCTCTGGTCCTTAATGGCAGCCTCATACCGTTCGTCTGTTGGATAAAAATCTACCGTCCCCAAATCATCTGGGTCGATGATATCCGCAAACTTATCAAGGTAGCGGCCCTCCTGTATCGCTTCACTCAACGATACGCCAGGGAAGAGAAAGGCCACACCATTAGCCCACCCAGTGCCCGTATCTGTCCGGAGGATCACGAAGGCTCTGTTAGGACGTCGCCCAACAGCGTTAAAATACCGCTCCAGCAGATCTGCATCCTCTTTAGTGAACACCATACGGTCTGTGTGTTCCATAAACATGATATCGCCTCCTTGCTACTTAGAATTATAGCTGCCGCAACTCCCTGAGTCAACAACGACTACCCAACTCTGATGTTCTCGGGGCCATAGTACTGCCAATCCCCGAGGGAGTAGAGGTTGTAGATTCTGCCAGCATATCTGCCGGTATCAATGACACTCATGTACTCCCGCTCATCTTGGCAGAAGATAAGGGTTCCCATGTCCTCCGGGTCGAACATGCTGATGAAGTCAGCGTAGATGCCTTCCGACGTTGCGCGGCTCAAATCCACTCCAGGGAATAGAAAGATAACGCCATTTGCCAATGCGTGTCCGGATCTCCCTCCCAGGATGAGGTCAACCTTTACTGGACGTTGGCCAACCATGTCGAAGTACTTCTCCAAGAGAGCGGAGTCCTCTCTTGTAAACCTAATCTTATCAGTGTGCTCCATAAACATGATACCGCCTCCCTTGCGCGTATTACAGACACACTAAGAACAGAAGCTCAGTCGAGATTACTGTAGGCCTCTTCCAGTTCCTCCTGGAGCTTGCCAAAGTCCTTCTCGATTTGCTCCTTGGAATCTTCAATGGCATTACCGTACTTCCCCATAGGGTCAGTGCAGGCCGCTAATGAGAGGCAGAGTGCCAGTAGAGCACAAAGGACAACAAACTTCTTCATTGTGCAGACTCCAAGTTCTTGACGAACACCTTTGCATTGGTGTTGAGGCACGTGAGCATGTAGAGAAGCTCATTCAGCATCTCTCCCAGGTCGTCACCCTGAAGGGAGATCTTCGCGTTCGCATCTCCCTTGTAGCAGACGCCCCATCCGTAACACATGCCCCCTGGATTGTAGGTGTCGATATCAGCAGGCGACTCATCCATAGACCAGTGCTGCCCGTCATAGACGATGACCCGCCCCAAGTCCTTAGAGACGAGCATGACAGGGATGGCGGCTTTTGCGCCAGGTGTGGCACGAATGCTGGACTCATCCGGCTGCTCCTCGAAAATACCCCTGGGAATGCACTGCATGAACATATCCACAGTCCCAAAAGGTGTCTTGCTTATGATGGAGTCGGACTGCTTAAAGATATTGTTAGCCAACATATCGTAGGCACCTTCGAGCCCAGCAATCATATCACCGAGCTGTTCGGTCGTGATATCCACAGTCTCCAGAGGGGAGTAGAAGCAGAGTCCAAAGGCATTCCCCTGGGTAGGGTCATCGGAGAACGTGGACATCTTCCAGCCCCCGGCCTCCTGCTCAAAGTTCACGCACAGATTAGTCGGCTTAGTGCTTGCCGATGGGCGCATAGACAGTGTGAACATATTGCATCACCTCACGGAATAGATATTACTTGTGTAACGCTTGGCCGGCGTATTCAAGCATGAGAGATCCTCCAGCAGCATGGCAATCATATCGGCCAGCATATTGGGGTCCCGCATACGCTCCGTAGACATGCTCTCTTCCTTGTAGAGCACCTTCCAGCCAAAGCAGGTGCCGGCCGAATCATAGGAGGCCACGTCAGCAGGAGCGGGTACCTTGCCCCAGTAGGCGCCAGTCCACACAATGCAGATTTTCGTACTCTCGTTGTACAGGAACGGAACAGGGAGAGCATCGGCAGGGTGCGCGGAAGTGAATCCCTCACGCGGCTCATCTCCACCAAACCCAGCGTTGCAGGCCATGAAAGTATCGAGGTCGCCCCACTGAGTCTTTGCCAGGTCCTTCGGAGCATCCTCATACAGGGCGTTGCAGAGGGTCTCGTAGGCCGTGTCAAGACCAGCCACCATGGCCGCCAGCTGATGTACGGAGATGTCGATGCTCTCCAGAGGGCTGTAGAAGGCGAGCCCGGCAACCATCAGATTGGTAATCGTCTTCGACGCATCAGAGGAGTTAGACAGCGTCCAGGCCTCCTTTTCCTGCTCAAAGTTGATAGCCCTATTGGGCACACCACCGGGACAGTAGGGGCGCATAGAAAATGTATACATAACAATCCCTCCTAAGAGAATATCAGGCTCCTGCCAAATGGCGACTCTAGCTTACGCAGCTCGTCCGCTAACTTAGGGTATACCTGTCTGCTGTCGTCAATATCCTTGGCAACACAGGACTGTACACACCTAGCCATAGGCAAGGCCATTTGCACTTGGTGCCTATACTTGTTTCCAGCTTCATCAGAATCCGGTATAACAATGCAGCGTCGGCCAAAGCGTTTAAGGACAACTACCATGTATGGGGTCAGGTAAGAACCCAACGAGGCCAAAGCCTGGAAGCCCTGACTACGAAGCCACAGACAGCATACTATGCCCTCAACAATAAAGACGGGTCTGTTATTGCGATAGTAAGTAGGCAACATCTCGGCGCCGTAGAACAGGGCATCCTTGGCGTTGTATCCATAGTTCTTTGAATCTAGGTACTTTGGATCCTCGAACGCATCGTAGCCACACCACCCAGCTACGTGGCCGCGTGTGTCCTTCACAGGATAGACAAACCTACCACGATATACTAGGTGGCTATCGCTGACGAAACCAAGTGAATCGTGTTGTAACTCCTCAGGTAGGATGGATGGAGTATCGTAGAAGTTGACTGCGAAGGCTCCAGCCTGAATTAGAGCCTCCACTGGGAAATCCTTTCGCAGCCAGGCAAACGCCTGTATCCACTCCTTCTGCTCCGGCCTGTTCTGGAATATTTCAGCTATCCTGTCGAGCTTCAGTCTGGCCTCCGCCACACTGTCATTAGCCGACATAGAGAGCATTTGTAATTGGGCAAAGTAGTTGTCACTCATCTGTGCAGCAACTCCGTAGGCACATAGAAGCTGTGCTCCTCCATGTACACCATAGAGCGCTCGCAGCCGACATCCCTGACTACTGCATCCTTTGTTGCCACCCGCCCCTCTTTACAGAAGAAGTCCAGATCCAGCCTGGAGAGCATGACAGTCTTGAACTTCGGCTTGGAGAGGGAATAGAGGGAGAGTGAGCCATCCGGGTAGAAGTGGTAGAGCACATCATCGTTGGCGTGGAAGCACATGGCGTTCTGGCTAATGAGTGCCTTCTTAATGCCCTCGTTGGGATCTGTATCCTCATCGTGAATAATCTGTTGGTTCTCGTCCAGTAGAATCACATCTCACCCCTCCATTCTTTTACAACAAGCCCATGCCGTTTCCTGAGCCATTCAGCTAGGATGGAGCGGTGACACACACTCTGGTCTTTTTCATAGCAGACCAGAAAGATGTCCTTATCACTGCCGACCAGCCCAGCCCACGCAGAGCTGTCTCGCACTTCGAGCAGCTTTAAGTAGCTGGCTTTGAAAGACTCCCAATCCCCTGTCTGCTTATACTGCTGTACTGCACTCCATGCCGGCACCGCCTGCCAAAGCTTCGGGATAGAAACACCAGACGGGCACCCATTACTGATAGCGTACACCTCGGCACCCGCAGGCACACTCCTCAGATTTGCATAATAGGTGGTATAAATCAAAGCAGTACCCCCTCCGGAGTGATGATGATCTCGTTAGGGCGGCCAGTGCCTGAGAGCATCGGGAATGGCGTGAATACCCCGACGCTTCCAGCAGTGCCAGTGTAGGTAGGGATCTTCCGATAGGTAGGCACCTCTTCGAGTAGGCACCTTTTGGCGCGGTTGTAAGCGGCATTTACCTCCATCGGATTGCCACCGGAGCGCATAAGCCTCTGACGCTCCTTGTTCAGCTCCTCAAGGGACCCACAGGTTTCAAACACAAATACCCCTCCCATCAAATAGACAGTGACACCTGCGCCCTCTGCTCCTGAGCCGACACAGGCTTCAATGAGCACAGCCCCTTCTTGACAGCTTCCCGCAGGCAACACGTTGTTGCGGCGACATCATAGCAGGCATTGTGGGACCTGAGGTCACCGGCGTTCTCCTTGAACATGATCTGGGCAAGCTGAATAATCTGGCTCTCAGGAATCCCAAGCGCCGCAGGCAGATTAGCGAGCTTCATACGCTTACCAAAGGTACGATGCCACAGGAGCATAGTGTCATAGCACACTCCCGGGACAATAGGAGGGAAGCCCTCACGCATAAGGAACTGGTTGGCAAATGGAATATCGAACCCATTGCTGTTGTGCCCAACGAGGTTGCCACGCTGCAGCACTGTGTACATGCGAATCAGATTCTGTTCATACTCATCCTCGTACTGCTTGAGGAATGAACGTGTAAGCCCATGCACCGCAGCAGCCTGCTCCGACCAAGGCATTCCTTCCTTGTAGAAGTAGTAATTGCGAGCGCGAACAGGCAGGAGGTTCTGATTCACTGTGATGAATGCGAACTGGCATACGGCATCGGAAGTGCCGTTAAAGCCTGTTGTCTCCAAGTCAAAGATAGTGTAGAGCATTAGGTCTCACCTCTGTAAATTGTAACTGGGCCTCTCAGCTTAAACTCCACCTGTAGGGTGTCTCCCACCACTTGCTGGCAGTCCTCAGAGGAAACCCAGAAGTACTCATCCTCCGACACATAACAACGGTAGCCGCCGGCAAGTTCGGCAATGCCGACCAGGGGCACTGTCTTGCCCACATGTACTGTAAGGCGTGTGCTCCCGTCCCTCACAAGCTGCAGAGGCTGCAATAGGAGCACACAGGCGCACGCAAAGGCAACACAGAAAAGTAGGAAAGGAATCACAATCTTCTTCATAGGTCTCTCTCCCGCTCGATGGACTTCAGCTTCTTCTCAATCATATCCAGGTCCAGTGTGTACCCGCTGTCTGCATCAACCGGCAGATCCCTGTCAATAAGGAGCTGCTTCAGGTTGTCGAGGATGGTCATAGGTAGGTAGTAGCGCATTTTATCGGAACGCTGCTCGTCTATCGTACTCTCGTCGACAAAGCAGACAACCGGAACAATGTACCTAGGGTCGCCAAATGGGAGGACATCGTACAGCTGATGGTACAGATGCCTGGCGTGCTTCTCTGCCTGAGCGAACGGAGATTTCTCGACCTTCTTGCCTTGACGCTCCATCCATTTGTCCGTGACAACGATAGTCTTGTCGTGGTAGGATTTTACCTCGATTGCGAAGACCCTGTAGTTGGATATGTAGAGGATGTCGATCTCATCGTTCAGCTGCTTGGTCATGTCGTAGAACTTCTGCTTCTCTTCGTCCCAGAAGATATTGCCCAGGTATACCTGCCCCTGACGATTAGAGGCATAGGGATACATAAACCCCTGTTTGAGGATGCCGCCGCGCTTGGTACGGTACTCATGTACAATATCAAACGCAGCGGCCTCACCTGCTGCACCCTTTGCCTTGATGTCCATCACTTTTCCGGCAGCACGCATAGCACGCAGGTTTTTATTTATGGTGTCAACAGACAAGTAATGTCACCTCCGCAAAGTTACAGACACCTTACCAAGCCTAACCTTCAAATAATCTTTTAGCCTAGCGATTGCCCGGTTGTTGCCAGTGTAGGAGCGTATCGCATAGAAGATGGAATGGTCCGGAACGACCACCTCGACGTCTATGAAGTCACCGAGAAGCTTTATGCCGTTGTAGATGGCAATTATGTTCCCGCTTATGGACTCCCTGTCCACAATCAGGTTAGGAATCATGGCTTTAATGAGGTTTGTTCTGTTCTCAATGATAGCCGTATCCTTAACCAGCCGCAGAGTGCCAAGCTTACTGGTGTCATAGTTGAAGTAGACGTTAGGGTTCCTGATGAAATACTCCATCACAACATGGTGTTTATCGAACGTGTCACCAAAGTCACGTATCTCCTCGATACCATGGTTGTTCTCGTACCTCTCCAGGAACGCCCAACACTCTTCCTCCGTCTGGAATTTTCTGAATTTGGTATAGGGGTAGAGGGCCATGATCTTATCGATTACTTTTGGGTCCTCGTAGATGCCCTTAAGCCCAGGTGCTACTACTGCGTACATACTCCACCTCTGGCAGCCTCTTTGTAGGGGCGTAGCAGCGCTGAGCAAAGAATATCGCATGCCTTGTTCGGGTTGTGCTCCAGTTGATGCGCCGGTACATGGTAGACATGCACCGTCTTGAAGTGGTCACACAGGGAGTACATGTGCATCCAGATAGCGGTGTACGCCCCACGGTTGATTGTGTGGTTATCCGCGTAGTCGCACAGCTTCTGTGCCACACTGATGTTGTCCGCATAAATAGAGATTTCCTCTACATCCGGCCGGTTCTCTACAACCCATTGAAGGCCCTGCTCAATGGCCATAATCTCTCCAACGACGCAGCTTTCAAGGTCCTCGTACTTCTTGCAGAAGAAGGCAAGCTGTGTACTCCAGTCCTCGAAAATCAATGTTGCTGCGAAGGTGATATTTTGCCATTGTCCAGCATCAGAAAATATTTGTAACATAGGGGCTCTCCTTCCTGCCGATATGCAGGTCGGACCCGATAGGAATCCACCCCTCCACGGCATAGGACAGGCACTCCCGCAGTTTAGGGGCCAGCTCCTCGACGTGCTCATTGCGAACATAGAACATGCCCTCATCGTGCTTGTAGGAGCCAATGTGATCCTTAGGGCCGAGGATACGCTTCGCATTCATCACCGAGATGCACATGAGCTCCGCCGCCGTAGTCTGAATCGGGTTGTTGATGCCGCACCGAATCATGTGGCCCGCCCAGCTGGCGTCTCCCTTGTGATACTTCTGCGTGTTATCAGGGTACACGCGTGTACCGAAGTAGCCATTGAAGAACTCAGCCCCGTTACGGACAGCTGCGGTAACCTCCGCCTCCAGCGCCTTACGCGCATGGTGGTTAACGATCTTCTTCTCATAGAGGGGGCCGAGCTCCGGGTCGATGGAGGCCAGATTGCTGGAGCCATAGTTACCGGCCAGTCCGAGCACCTTCAGACGCTGGCGCTTATCCTTCATCTCCGCAGTCACCTCATGGAGCTTAATGCTGTCGAGGTTACTACGGAGATTCCGCTCCTCCTCATCAGTAAGCAGGATGAAGTGAAGCAGCCCATAGTAGGCGTCGTCATACATCGTGATGAGCTTGACGATGAGATCATCACGAATGTAGGCGGAGTAGGTGATACGCGGCTCAATCTGCCCAGAGTCACTGAACACCAGCTGCCATCCCTTAGGAGCGGTGTAGATATCACAGATATCACGATTGATGTTCTGCACACTCGGAGAGCTTGCAGAAAAGCGAGAAGTAGCCAGCACCTTCCACTCAGGATGCGCCACGACCATCCGTTGGTTGTCCATATCCTCCACATTTGAAATAGGGAGGGACAGGTACTGACCGAGATAGGAGGCCATGTATTCGGCGCTGGAGATGTCGTTATAGAGCTCAAGGAAATGGTGTGCATCCTGCCCAAGGGTCTCATCCTTGAGCAGCTTGTCCACCACATCCTGAGCCATGGATACCTTGCCATCCTTGTTCGTGAGCTTGTACTCAGGAACATTGAAACGGCGCATAAAGATATTACGCACATCGTTCCGCTGCGTACACTTGATGCTAGGGACGCCACACATCGCCCTGAACTCGGGATAGCGGCTGGCGGCGATGCGGCTGTAACGGCCCTCGTGATAGAGCATACGGTCCAGGTTGAAGAACGTGCCAAAAGAATCCGTCTCAGCCTGGAGGATGGTTTTGACATCCTCCGGGCTGATAGGCATCGTCCGGTAGTTAATAGGAATAGGCATTCTTACACCTCCACGGTCCAATAGGCACCAAGGGCGTCACAGATGAGATACCGGCGCCCGCACAAATGGGAGATGGGATAGACGGACTGGTCCATGTTCTCCACATCGGCAGGGCGCACCTCGTGGCCATCGATGAACAGAGAGCTGTGATCCAGGACAGTAATGGGCTTCTTGCCCTCCTTCACAGGCAGGGTCATCTTGCCGCCCGTGTAGAAGAAGTCCTCAGACATCAGGTTGTTGAAAGGCAGGATAGGAGGCTTGGCCTGCTTCTTCTCTCCCACACCATCGTCGATGTACTGCAGAATCTTTCCGGTACCCACCTTGAACTTGAACTCCTCGTTGGGGCCGGCCTCCGGAGCCTCGGCATCGTCATCCGCAAAGATGGGATACTGCAGCTCAAGAATATGAGGCACGCCGACAAACTTCTTGCTGTGGTCGTAGGTCTCCAGGTACTGCTTGGAGGAGTTGAAATAGGGGATGAGCCCTCTGTCGTCCTCCCGCTGATTGAACACAGGGCGCGTCATAGCCAGCAGAGACCAGGGCTGGTCACCCGCTTTGAGTAGATTGCGCTGCAGCAGCTCTTTGTACAGAGGAAGGGTAGAGTAGTCGTGCCACGCCGCAATAAGGCTGGTCTCTTTGATGGAGAACCCGTATCTGGGCGTCACCTTGGTAGGCTGGATGACAGCATTGACGCAGTACCACTTCCAGTCCCCAGCGAAGTCGAAGTAGACAGCATCATCGGAAATAGAGACCGTGTCATCGACGAACGGCCCCTCAATGCACTTCCTCCAGCTTGCCTTCTGCTCGGGAGTGACGCGCACGACGGTGCTGTCCACTTCCTTGGGGAAAGTGTAGAAGCCACGAAGGGCACCGGAGAACAGGGCCCCCACTGCGAACAAGCGGGCGTAGTCCTTATAGGAGCTCTTCAGCCGCGGGTCATACACCTCGTCCTCTACCTTCTTGATGAAGACGTTCTGGAGACCAGCGAGCTCATCCTTCATCCGGGAAGTAAGGTGTGCAGTGTAGCACCGAACACCGACATGACGTGTGGCGCTCTCGGGCCCCAGTTCTCTGGCCACAGTATCGACCCACATAAAGTTGTCGGCCTTCTCAACCTGAGCCTTACGGTAGGCGGCCTTGTCGGCCTTGAAGCCGCGGTAGGCTGCGTCGATGGGCTCTGAGGGAATGCGAAGAGTGATCTCACCATTCGTGAAGCTCAGAGGCTCAGAGCCATCAAACTTGGAGATGGCCGCATAGATGTCCTTGGCCGGGATGTTGAGAATGTGGTTGGCGCAGTAGAGCATAGTGTACAGCTTGTCCGCGTTCTGGCTAGCATCGTTGGTGATGCCGGCCTGCACAGCATCGATGTTCTGGGAGCCGTCCATAAGACCTTCGATGACGTTCTGGACCTCAACGGGAACGGTATTGCCCCGCAGATAGTTGACAATGTCATTGGTGGTCACCAGTACCTCTTCATCGGTAGCGAGCGGGTCTGCCTTGTCCAGCTCCAGCACATCCTTCATGTACACCAAAGCACTCAGAGGGGAACAGCCTACCTCGCATAGCGCCCGGTAGGAAGAGACGTCCGCCTTCACCTTGCGCATCTCGATGAAGTCGGCAGCCATGGCGCGGAGGAACATGTCGTTGTTCATCTCAGCCTCAGTAGAGGGATTCCAGTAGCGCGGGTGGATATCACCGAACTTGCCTTTCGCCTTGAGAGAGGTAAGGCGCATATTCCCCACCATCAGATAGCGGGGATTGAAGGAGATGTTGGTCTCCATGGTCTCCCACTCCTCGACCAGCTCCCCAATAGGAGCACGTACACGGACGACGGCGACATTGTTATCCGTGAGCAGCTGGGAGACACGAAGAGCCTCCTTGGGGTCAGAGAGCTGGTAACGCTCCGTGCCGGGCTTGCGGTACTCACGCTGGAACCGATCCACCAGCCCGAAGTCATTGACAAAGGGAGTACGGTTGGTCACATCGGCGGAACTCACGGGCACGTCACACATGACATAGTGCTCAACCGTGCGCTTGGAGAGCACAGGAACATTCAGGCCACAGACTCCCCACTGGAAGTAGAAGGAGAGAAGCTCCTGCGCGGAGAAGTCAGGCTTCAGCCCATTCTGCACAGCCCAGCGACGGAAGTTGTCAAACTGCGCCATAGAGAGGTGACGCCGCTTGTCGAGCATGGACACCCACTTCCGGTTGGCCGGATCCTTGTACTCCTCGAAAGAGAAGAGCGCCGCCGGATGCACGAAATAGTTGATAGGAAGGAAGTCCTCAGCCATCTTGGTATTGGAGGTCTCATCCAGATAGTGGAGGAAGTCCTCACGGGTCTGGATGGTGTAGTTGCCGGCCGCCATCTTGACAGTCTGCACCTCGTCAGTAGAGAGGAACATCTTCCGCTCCTCAAGAGGCATCTCGGTTCCGAGCATGTCGTACATGTCCTGTTCCTCGGTAACGGAAGGGGAGTACTCCATCTTGGGCAGGTCCATGAGAGCGGTGCCATTCTTGCTGAGGCTCAAGGGCAGGGCGGTCAGCTTCCACCCAGACTTGATGAGCTCAGGCAAAATAACACTGTTACCAAGGGCCTCCAGGAACACCATGTAGTTCTCGGTGCCATCAACGATCTCAGCAGCGAAGGGCTTTCCACCACGGGTGAGTAGGCGCTTTACATCCATTGTCAAAACTCCTTATTATAAAGTAGCATAGTGCTGGCCCCTCCCCCAGTTTAGGAGAGGGGCCGGCACACACTGGGCTTACTGGCCCTTCAGCTTCTTGGCACGAGCAGACTTGGCCTTGCTCAGGCTGTCCTGCGCCTTGGCGTCGATCTTCTTGAAATCGACCTCCAGGTTGAAGCGCTCATTGCGCTTAGAGGCCTCGTTCCGCAGGAGAACGGCGGCGTCAGCAACCTTGCTGCAGAAGGCATCGACGGCCTCCAGAAACTCCTTGTAGTTCTCGGCCCGGTCGCCGGACAGGCACTCGGGGTCGGTGATGAGTTGCTTCTTCAGCTCCACCAGTGTAGCGCGCTCCGCGTCGATCTGACGAGAAGAGAGCTGCAGGGAAGCAACAGCGAAAGCCATAGAAGGCTTGTCGATGGTGATGGAACCGGAATTGGCGTCCTTGTTAGCCATGATTCATACTCCTCCTCTCTTAGATGTCGGCGTGGATGCCGTCGTCAACGAAATTGCGCATGTCCTCGTCGAACTTGCGCAGGCCGTCAACACAGCCGTCGCAGGCCTCAGAGACATCAACGCACTGCCGCTGAATGCCATTGCCGATATCAACGATATCGCTCATCCACTTCTGCTTGGTGGACTTCTCCAGGGCGGTCTCGGCGGCGCCGACGAAGGTGCCGGCGAACTTGTGGATATTCTTGATGCACTCCTGCATTCTGTGAACAATACCGGAGGCCTTCTGGAAATCCAGAGCGGCAACAGAATTGGCCATAGGTGTAACCCTCCTACTAAAGATTTATTTATTAACGCCGTGGCTAGACAGGTTAGCCCGCGGGGTTAAACAGATTAGGTATTTGTGCGAACGATGGAAATGGTTGTTCCTTCTTTTCCAACGCAGAGGACATCGCCAGCGCGCATAGCCTTCCCTTTTAGGGAATCGCTGGTAGTCGCCGTATAAGACTCGCCCTCTGGCACAGATTTATGTGCACAGCAGTACCAGCATTTTGCACCCGAGATGGTCATGGTGTAGACATTACCGTCCGACCATGTAATCAGGTACTCCATGGTGGAGCCGCCGTCACAAGCATAATGGGATGTGTTGATTTCACCAGCAGCCGGAGCTGTGATGTTTACATCCTCAGCAACGTTGATGGTGAACGTAGCCCCGTCCTTTGTGGACATTTTCGTAGCAGTATACTTGCCCTCTGTAACTGGCGAATAGAGGCCACGCCAGATATCGCCAATGCCACTTAGACCACTGACGTCTGGGATCTCGACCCACGAGTCTCGTGTGTCCTGCCTAGGCGTTGGATCACACATTTCAGCTGCATCGAGATTGGTATGCCGGGCTGAACGGTAAAGGCTCTTATACAGAACCTCACCATCCTCATTGACTTTGAAGTAGGGCTGATCCCCCTCAACAGAGGACATATAGAAGTTGTCGTCTTTCGGGAGAACATATTCGACCCCTGCAAAGACGGAGAAGAGAGCTGCGAACAGCAATGCAATGAGCCGCTTCAAATTACTTTTCTCCCTTCATGTATATATGGATTAGAAACTGCCATTTTTACGTTGGTGTTGCATGTGTTTTAATGCACTGGATAAATCAAACCCACTGCGAACCATATCAGTCAGTATGGTCTTACAGTAGGGACAGGTGCCCGTTACGGCATCAACGGATAGAACTTCCGCACCACAGAGGGAGCACACCGTGCGCTTAGGGGACAGCACGATTTTCCCTTTGCTTGTAACTGATACCTGATACCATGTGCCCGGCGTAACAGAATGCTTACGACGCAACTCCACCGGAATTGTAATTGCGCCGTCCCCTCTAACTTTCACGAACGGCATAATGAACTCCTTCCTAGATTAACGTAGGGAGAATGTACATTGCGAAGTACACGATAACTGCGATTATCACCGCAGATGCTATCAGCTTGATTGATGCCTTAATGAGATTAAGGACAATCAGCATGATTACGATGACAATGACCAAAGTAATGAAGTCCAAGTGGATACCCCCTAGTAAAAGATGCATCTCAACGAACCATGCCCATCCCATCCACTGATGAATCCAATGGGGGTATTATTGAGGTATACAGGCTCACCCGACACCCCAGGCACGATTTTAGAGATGTCATCAACTACCACAGAGAACTCCTGCCTGGATACCGAGCTCACTGTACCAGTAGTTCCAGCTAGAGAGACTACATCGCTGAGAGACAGCCCCTCAGCGATGTAATCCTCTTTCACATATATTGCGAAGTCCGTGTCCTTGTCCACGTAGACCTGCGTATACCCGTCTACCTCACCTAGGTGTGCTGCTGTAACTAACGTACGCTGCGTCCCACTCTCGATAGGCGGTGACTTCACATCTGTATAGAACATAGAGATTGCGCAGACGAGTCCAAAGATAGCTGCGAAGAGCACAAGTAAAGCAGCTATGGCACCGAGGCACTCTTTACCTGTCAGCTTCATATCACACGATGCGGCCAGTGAATGAAGCCCGGCGGTCTACCTCCCTGTGCTCAACAACAAGCTCATGCAGGATATTGAGCAGGGATCTTCCGTCTCCATAAATCCCCCTCGGATGGGTGAAGGGTGTATGCCACAGACAGGTTGTTTCCTGGGTAGCGCCAGCCTCTGTGTTGGTATAGAGGTAGCTGTACTCGGCATCAAGGCCGGCTGCGTCAGGAGATCCAATCATGTCGATAGAGACCTCTTCACTACACCGAAGAGCCATGCGAATAGGGAAGGCATCGAGGATATCCTTCGGCAGGCTGCCGCCCACAGACTGAGAGCAGAAGAGTAGATGGCAGCCGCAGTATCTACCCCGCTTGATGAGCCTGCGCATATAGTCCTTAATCAGGTCCACTACGCGCTTCTCGGGGGCTGTGAAGGGCACTTGGAACTCGTCGAATACAACCAGGATACGCGGCAGGCAACGCTCATCCATACCCATCTCGCGCATCCTGTGGTTGTACTCGTCAATCTTCCGCACCCCTGCCTTCACAAACAGCTCCGTGCGCTCCTCCAGCTCCTGATTGAGAGCACTGAGAATTGGAATTGCGAAGGAGCCATCCTTGGTACCAGCAAGGAGGCTTGCGTGAGGAATGCGACTCAGGCGCGTAGATCTGTCTGCGAAGCACTGGAACTCCACATCCTTGAAGTCAACCAGAACCATGGACAGTGCGCTGGGCGGATAATTGGAGATGAGCCCAGATAGGATGTGGTTGATAAGCACAGACTTGCCGGCGCCTGTAGCGCCCACACACAGCGCATTAGGAGTGCGATCATTAAGGGCGATCTCTCCACCCTCGTCCTTGAGCGGCTTAATTACCCGCTCTCCCAGGTCGAGCTTGATGCCGTTATCGGCGGACTCGCCCCACCAGTTGTTATCCAGCAGAAACATTGTAATAGCCTCCTCATGATGTTTAGAGTACGAGCTCTCTTGACTCGAAAGCCTTTTCATACTCAAAGCGATAGATTTTGAACTTGGTCATATCCTGACCATAGAGATAAATGGCCACAGCAGAGTCGTCCGTCTCTTTCACCGGGTGATCAGGCAGGGATGCGTTCACCCCGGAATCCAGGAACCTGTAGCCAGCATCCGCAGGTCCCTTGCCACAAATCTTGTGGTTAAAGAGAACGAGGTGCCGCGACTCAATCTCCTTAAACAGCGCAGCGCATAGGATGATATGCACATCAACAGCTGGCCCATCCTGGAGGATGGCCTTGAACCGCTCCTGTGTGCGATAGTTGTCCCCCCTGTAAATGCCGAACTGCTTGTCCCAGCGTATAGCAAAGAAGTAAAGTGGGCTCTTGCCCTCCACACCCTCTTCACGCCGCTCTTCAATGACGCCTTCCAGGAACTCCAGCCACTCGTCCGGGTCCATAGTGGGCCGGGCGATCTCAGCGTAATCCTCCCCGACAATAGAGGGTATATCAAGGATATCGTAATAATCTGGGTCAGCACTGTTCATGAGTATAGTGTTGTTCTTGTCCGCCTTAAGGTCTGTGACCAATGTGCGGATCAAGTCACACAAGTCCTCATTGTTGAAGGCGTACATGAGGATGTTCTCACCATCAGTACGGCTGACACGGAAGTTTACCGGGGCATTGTTGGTAGAGAAGGATGTACGCTCTCCAAGGATAATGAGGCCAGGGTTCTTATCGATGATGTCGCTGTGCGCACCGAGCCAGTCCTGTAGGTGAGAAGCCGGCCACTGCTGTGAGCTGCTGTAGAAGAATGCCTTGCGATTGACGACATGTCGCTCCTCACACATCTTGCTGAGCTGATCCAGGATGCACAGCGAACCAGGGGGCTCCTCCCCCTTAGCGATAGCGGCTTCCATCTTCTCCGTGCTGAACCAGTACTTATCTGCCAAGAATGGCGTTCTCCACATAGTGGTAGAGTCCTGCGTCTCACCAGCCGCCGTGTTTGAGTAGAGGTAGCCGAATTGTGCTTTAATCTTGGAAGCCACATCGGAACCCAGAATCTCCGTGGACGTGTCGCTAGAGCATCGCAGTGCCACGCGAAGTCCGAACTGGTCCTTGATATCCTTAGACAGTGTGCCAGCCATTGACTGAGAAGTGAACAGCATATGGATGCCAGCAGAACGGGCCTCTTTGGCTAGACGCTGGATAAGTATCTTGATTTTGTTTACTATCTTGTCGTCGATGGTAAACATAACCTGGAACTCGTCGATGATCATCAGCACACGCGGTAGGCACTTGTCCACCATATTTAGAGTGCGCATCTTCTTGTTGTAATCCTCCAGCTTCTTAACGCCAGCATCGGAAAAGACAACATTGTTGCGCCTAGTCATCTCCGCGATGGCATACTCGAAGATAGAGACGGCGTACTCGCCATCCTTGGTACCAGATAGGATCGATGCATGTGGCACACGGCTCCTGTGGGTCTTTGGGTCAGACAGGGACACGAACTCAATGTTCTTGAAGTCGACCATGATAAGCGATAGGTCTGCCGGGGAGTAGCGAGTACACAGCGAGGCCAGCAGCTGGTTGAGAAACGCCGACTTGCCCGCACCTGTAGCACCCACGCACAGGCCATGGACCGGCGAGTCACCAAGGAGGATATCAAATCCCTTAGAAGGGTCGCCATCCTGCAAACCAAAGTTCAGCTTAATGCCCTTATCACAGTTCTCAGTCCACCACTTCTCCTTTGGAAGGAACTTATCCCCGAATGATGGGAAGTACTGTATGCCAGCGTCCTTCAGGTTGGCGAGCGCATTTATGTAGGTGGACATTACCGTGTTGAACAGCGCAGGCGACGTATCGTAGGGCTCGTCCACACCGTCAAACGGCTTCGAGTAGAAGGTGCACCCCGGCAGAGGATTGGGGTTGACTACCCAGACCATGGCACCCGTGCGGGCAGAGAACTGCATAAACTCTGTGAGTATCTTGTTCTCCTCCAGCTTGTCCACACCGGAGACGATTATGAGAAGCCTGTACTCAATAGTCACACGCCCACTGCCCTCAGCCTCTTTGTTGAAGCTGTTCACATCCTGCTGGTCTAGGGCGCGCAGATTCTTTAGTGAGTCCTGACGCAGCGACTCTAGGTGCTTATCGAGTGTGCCTGTAGCTATCTCGATGTAGTTGGCCGTTTCCTGAGACAGGAATGTGGCGAAGTCAGCGCCAAGTCCTTCAGGGTCATAGATGGTGCATGAGAACTGTCGAGGGCGCACAGAAAGCATCGCATTCGCCAACATGAGCTTGATGAAAAGAAGCATCTCACGAGAACGGTTGGCGAAGACGATATTCTTTAGACCGATATCATATTTGACGTCGAGCGTCCCCTTCTGCTTGCCCAGCGTAAACTGCGTGTCCATCACGTAGCCCGTATTACAGACGCTGCCGAAGGTCTTCATATTAGCGATGTAGTCGTCGACAATCTTTTGCAGGGCCGCAACGCTGTCGCGATAAATGCGCAGTAGAGAGTCATACTTACCCATCACATGATTTGTGGCAGCACGGAAGTCCTCCGCAATCTTGGAGTGGTTCTTGTTAATCTCCTGCTGCATGGCCTCACGGGCTTTTGATGGATCCCCGGCCGCTAACTTCTCAAGCTCTGCGCTTTTAGCTGCCTCCAATTCCGCATAGTCAACGTCAGGTATATCAGCATACTTAGGCGCATCCCTAAACTTAGCGAAGTTGACACCGTACATCAGCTTGTCTGCGATGCGCAAGCCCTCGATGTTCATATAGATGCGCGCCGTATGCCAGTACATGTAGAAAAACATTGCGCCGAGGAAAATAGGGGAAAGGAAGAACACCGCCGCCAGGATACAGATAGCGGTATTTTGCCTAGAGTCTGGACCACCATCCTCTGGAGGCGCGTACCACTTCTTGAGGCGAGCTCGCATCTTATCCTCGCCCAAGAACCTGCAAGCGCTTAGAGCGGTATCTATCAGCGCCTCCATATCCTTTCGCGTAAGCGCATCCTCGTCAATATTGAGTGTGGATGGCTTGATGCTGTACCTAAGGACGGCATCGGCGACCTTGTCCTTGTAGGTGAGCAGAGTGTCATACTTCTTTGTCAGATCCGACACAGAGTTCTCTGCTTCAGCGTCGGCGGCTGCTACAGCTACATCATGTTCCTGATTCAGACGTTGCTTAGACTCCTCATACTTCTCATCTAGCGCTGCCACGGCCTGGGCGTAGGCCTCGATGGATTTCTGGAATTTCTGGTCCAGTGCGGCTGCCAAATTGAAATCGAAGTTATCAGGCTTTGCAGCTTCCAGCTTAGCGAGTTGAGCTTTGCGGGAGTCCAACTCCTCACGCATCTGAATGATGTTCATGCCCTTGTACTCGCGCACCTTAAACTGAGCAAAGTAGGACTCCCACTTCTGCATATACTCTGCAATAGCGGGTTTATACAACTCCTCGTAAGTCATAGAAACTGTTGGTCACCCCCTGGAACCCTCCGAAAGTGGCGAGAGCCCTTCCATCGAGAGTAAGGCCAACACCAGGAGTGAACTTTATGTCACGCAAGCTCTCACTAGAGAGCAGTTTGCCTATCTCGATAGGGAGGGCCGCAACCATATCCGTGTATGGAATGTAGGCCTCATACCAGTCGCCGCACTTCACGATGAGCCGCTCGTCAGTAATCGGCTGATAATGAGAGTTTACGAAATTGCAAATGGCGTCGCGAGCTGTATACCCTGCTCCGAAGTACCCATCCTTAGATACGTAGTACTTCACCTCTTTCGGCAACATAGGGCCGATGAGATTGCAAATGTGGTACTTCTCGTACACAACCCGTGCGAAGTAAATGAACTGCGCAGGGCAGTTAGGGGATACGAAGCCGTTCTTGAGCGAGAAGAAGAACTCTGCCCACTCATTTTTAGGGACGAGCAGAGCGAGATCTTTCTCAATCTGGAAAAACTCGACTGCGCTCTCTGTAGCCTCCAGGATAGCAGGGGCAGTGGCTGACATACTCAGCAATGTCAGCCACCTGTCCATATCATCCGGCTTTGCCCTGTAAGGCTTAGTAGATCCCTCCAGTGCCGGCTCACCACTGAAGATGCTCCCCCACTGCGGAATGGTTACAGTCCGCATTTCTCCAGCACCCCCTTGACAGTCACCAGCTCCGGTTTGCACCCAATCAACTTCGCAGCATCCAGTTTGGAGACCCAGATGTCAGGGTAGTCGCTGCGATACCGCGAGTTAAGGAAGCTCACCGCCGGCCGCGGATAATAGGGGAACTCCTTTGGGATGTGCGGCAGAATCATAGTGTGAGCCTTGTCGCCCCAAAAGCTCGGGGCCATGATAAGGGGGATGAATCCAAGCCGAAGCATGTAGGTACCCTCCTCATAGGTCTGGCTCATGGCCAGCTGCTTCACGATATTAAGGTAGCCCAGATAGGACTCCTTCGTGTAAGTGGGATTGCGCGCATAGATGTAATTGCGCATATCCAACATGTCCGACTGCGCCGGAATCGTATCGGGCAGCTTGGTCTTGAAATCCATAGTGATGAACGCCTTGAGTTCAGCCACAGTATTTCCCCCATTCACTTAAGCACTGATTGCCATACGGAATCTGTAGGAAGTCATTGATGGAAACTGGCTCCCCACTGAGCTCCATGGAAGTGTAGAACTTCTTTTCGTTGATGCGCAGCACAGCCCTCCCGTCACCCTCCTTGGCCTTTACGCGGAATTCTGTCCCAAACACCACAACAAAGGCATAGGTAGAGATTATGGCCTTCTCCATGTACTTCACGCGCTTAGAGACGATAGGGAATCGCTCTTCCGGAGAAAGGCCACGTTTAATCTCAAACTTATTCCTAAGGAGATCGACAGAGTCCTTGTCCAAGTCCACGACAGGGTAGTCAGGCACACCACAGAAGTTGCGCATGAAGAACATATCCTCAGGCGCCCCAGTTGCCAACCACAGCGGATTGTGCATGTTCATATTTGTCGCAAGACCATCCGTGATAAGGCAGTCGTGCGATATTCCCATACTATCAAGGTAGTTAATGATATTGTCGATTGCTACCTTGTAGTCATACTTGTAGATAGACCCACACTCCTCGAAGCTGTCTGGCTTGGATAGCAGGATGAGGGCCTTGTCCGTAAATCCACGCATTTACTTAATCAGACCCTTCTTGACGTTGATGATGGTGTCCGCCATCTCCCGCACCTGCTTGAGTACGACCCTCTCCATAGAGAACTTCTCCTCATCGGAGTATAGGGTGAGAAGAACCTCGTTCTTGTGATCAAACTTGTACCGAGAAGCGGTCACGAAGGTAACGATGTCATTCCGGTAGGGAGACGTCTGCTGGAAGACGTTGAACTTCTCAATGAGCAGACACCGCTTAATGAGGTCAACATCAACCTCTTTGACGAGGTTGGCCAACTCAGAGGCCACATCCAGCTCAATAGCGAGGCGGACCAGGATGTAGCCGGGCTCAAGATCCACCACCTTCTTGGCGAAGTCAGCAAACTTCGTCTCAGCCAGCAGAGTGAGAATGTCTGCGTCCTCGGCAAATGCATCCATAAGGAAGCGTTCACTGATTTCCACCTCAGGACTAAAAGGGAATGCATTATCCACAGTTACCACTGAGTCTGTGGACAAACCGTAACGGTTCTTACGGATATCGCACATGACGTACCTACCCTTGAAGTCCTGGATCTTGCTGTCAGGCGAGAAGATGCGAAGCTGTGCGATCTTCCTTGCCTGGTCCATAACTGTCAGGTCTGCCCACTCTGCTCGAGCGGAGGAATCGAACCTGATATCGGTCACGTACACGATTGCGTTGACCGCCGTACCGCCATCCTCAATCTCCTTAAAACGGATATTAGAGTGGTTGTCGGTAACATCCACATAGAGCTTCACATTGTTACTGCGCTCCAGCGTATGCACAACACCAACCTTGGCAATGGTGTTGACAAACTTGGCAATCGATCCATTGTACATATCCTGGCGGAAGGTAGCGATTACCTCGTCATTCAGATATTGCACAAGGTTTGCATGGCTCCAGATGATGTATGCGGAGTCCTTCCCCTCATCGAAGGTGAGTCGCATCAGCTGCTGCTCAGTGGCATAGGACTCCAACAGCTCGATTTTTGTAAGTTTCACTTTTCCTCCTCATCGGTGTCATCGACAACCACATACAGGTAGAAGCGGTCATCGATGACGTAGATCATACACACTATGGCACAGAAGAGTAGAGTGAATAGGACATTCACCCAATTCACCCCAGATTTTGTGAAGATGATTCCAAGGAAGGTAAAGAACAAGTGTGCCGCCTCAAAACCAACGGACACCTTATAAGGGACAACTGATCCTATACGCCTAAGCAGAAAGATCAATCTACCGATATAAGAGATGAGCATGGTAAAGCCGAACCCACACACCGCCGTTTGCCCTACCGAAATCAAAATCAGACTAATGAAAACCCAATTCATTCGCAATCTCCATGAATGCGTGCTCATCGTGCTTCATCTCTGGATTCAGAGTCGGATTTGTGACAATCCGCTCCACCTCAATAGAGGCCGATGCAGCTACGCCTTTCGATCTGTACACAGCGGAGAATATAAGAGCTACGAAGAAGACGATGATACCATCCACAGTAACACCTCCAATACATCACTTATTTCCCTCATAGTGCGGTGGTCTGTTTCTGAAAGCACAACCTCGAACTGATATACCCGAAGTAGCTTCGCAAGCTCCAAAGCTGAGGCGGCGCACGAACCGACCTGCTTTAGAACTCCAGAGTCACTTAGCACTATAGGGAGGGGCCCAGGTTCGAGGCATGTAACCATGAGGGCTATTTCCTCCCCGAACCTGGGCACATAGAGATACGGATATGACAGCTTCTTTTTCTCGCTTGTAAAAGAGCTGTCAAACCCCGTTCTAATCCCCAAATCTCCCACTGACAGTATCCTCCACGCTCCTGAAGTATCCAAGGACCTGGGTGGACAGCATATAGTAGCCGATAGGCGCCACCACAACACCGCACAGCGTCACAATCAGCCCGCAGTTAAACATACGGCAGAAATCCACACAATTGATAATGTAAAGGATACAGTATATCGCGATGCAGGCAATCATGACGAGTGAGGAGTAGACCACAAGGACTGGCACAAGACTCACCAGTGCAATAGAGACGACGCGAAACACGAACAGGAGCAGGCAGATAAGGAGCATCACGTTGAACACGGTGGATTTCCCATACGCCAGCTTCCGAGCGAAGGTGATGTTGTAGAGAGGTGCAAATGCCTTCAGGATGCTGAGGCCGGTGCATTTCGTACCATGCACGGCCTGGAACACCTTGAGGTTGAAAATCCCAACAGGGACGCTGACAATTGCATAAAGCACAGCCAGCACAATGATGACAGAAAGTACGTCCAACATATTACTTCAACCCCTTCAGCATGGCAAAGCCACTCTTCACCTTGGGCCGCTCTTCAACAACCTCCTCGGTTGTAGAGCTGCCGCCAAACTCGTCCTCTTCCTCTGCAGCCTCCGAAGCCGCGTCCAGCATACGCATCAGGTCATCCATATCGTAAGCGCCACCGGTGTAGTTGACCTCAACGGCCTCTCCGCCCTCCTCGATGATACCCACAGAGTCCTCAGCGGAACCGATAGGAGCGGAACGAACAGTATGAGCCTCGCCGGAGTAGACCTGCTCGAAGGTGGGCGTCTCCACAAAGAAACGATCCCACTGCACACGGTACTCCTCGCGCACGCTCAGGCTGAACTTGATAGAGGCGCGAACGGTTGCCGGCACCTTGAACATCTTCCGGAAGTCCACGGACATGGACATAGAGGAGATGGCACCGCACATGTCATCGATGTTGTCCAGCTTCTCACAGTCCGTAATGATGCCAAGGAAGGGGGCCAGAATATCCAGAGGTTCAGGCACGGACTCCATGAAGGTATCGCAAACCTTGGGGTGCTCACCCTCAAAGCCCAGGAGTTTGTAGAAGGAGGGGATCAGACCGATGTACTGGTCACGAAGGATGACACACTGGTCATACAGCGACCGATGGAGATAGTAGTACGCCCCATCCTCACCTTGGAGGACAATCATATTGACCGCCGTAGGCACGTAGCGCGTGTCGCTTCTGATTAGCATGGAGTTTGTCTCCTTTCAAACATATGTAGTATTGGGTATAGCTGCTCTGGACGAACAGCTGTTTCAAACAGCCAGTAGAGAAGGATAATTGTATAGCCATCAACCTTCTCCACAATGCTATCTTTGATGCTCTCATTCTGCAGATACTTGCACTTCTCAGCAAACACCCTGCGGATATTTTTGCGCATAGCATAGAAGGCGATGGTGCTACCGAGCTCCCGCTCCAGCATAGAGAGCATTGCCCACGCCTTCTTGTAACTCCCCAGTAAGAACGCCCTGACCACCTGATTGGCGTAGACGCGTGTAACTGGCGCAAAGTGCTTGTTGATTTCCCGCATCGTTATGATTGGGTAATCCATGAGCTCGTTGAGCGCTGCGCGCAGGCTCTCCTCTTTGGGACCTGCACGGTAGTAGAGCTCCCGCATCGCCTTATCATCCATAGGGACAGGAAACTCCTTGATGAGGTCCATGTACACGTCCCAATTGGTGCGCTCCTTCTCAACCAGATTAGGGCGCTCAAGATACAGCTGCTCCAGCTGGTTCGGCTCTACCGTAATGAGTAGGTGAATGTACGACGGTATGACTGAAGTGTCCAGATAGGTGCGGATATAGGAGGGCTTTGGCTCCACCAGGAGGATGTGCCACTCTCCATCCAGCTTCGGAAGCAGGAATGGCAGTACATCCTCGAACTTCTTTACATCCTCGAAGACGTAGTCGTAAGGAGTGAAGTCCATATCCTTCCTGTGCTGGCGTAATTCAATCATCTGAACGCCTCCGGGATATTGTCGTACATGGCGATCTTCTCCTGCTCCCGGCTCAGCATATTGCGGACGGCAGTTAGGGCATCCTCACCCTCGACGATGATAAGATTGTTCACGTAGGTATCATAAGCGTCCACACACTCCGTGTACGGCCATACCTTGGAAAACTCCGCACGGTCCATGCCGAGGATGTCGATAATCGGGATCTGGTAATTAGCGGTGTTAACTACCCGAACCTCAGTGCCGTCGTCCTCCTTGATGATCTCATCATAGGAGAACCCGGACAAATCAAACATCTCGGAACGCCTCTTTGCCTCCGCCATAATGTCGGAGCAATACTGAGACGCGAATTCCTTAATATTCAACTACCCTTCCTCCCTTCAGTTATATATGATTTGTACGCCGCCAACTTTTCGTCGAGACCCTTAGGAGTTATGATAGGAATACCCATGGCATTCGCGATAGCAGACTTCTCATGGTCGGTAGCGTAGATTTCCTTGACCAGGAAAGCTACCTCGGTCTTACGCTTCCCCACATCTACCATCTGAATTACATCGCCGTATTTGCGGTTCATCTCTGCAACAAAGTCTGACCGCGACCTGTACCCATCAAAGGATCCAGACAGCATCACATTAAGACGCTTACCCAGCAGCCTAGGCTTAATGTTGCACATCGCCGCAGTACAAATGAGCAGCACCGCATGCTTGCGAATTTCCGGAGGAGTGCGAGGGCACTTCACGACCTGCATCATTGTGTCATGCCCTTCGCAGTACTGTCTCCATTTCACCTGATGCCCCTTTATTAAACAAATCTCCCCAACCTCGTGGAGATAGAGCGAAGGCTTCTCCTTGAACCAGTAGGGGAGGATTTGTGTATGAAGCTGGAACTTGTAGAGGCGGACTGCCTCGCGTGCAGATGCAATACCGAAATTCTTTACACCCATCCGCTTAGCCAGTACCACAATCTTCTGTGCCATGTGCTCCGGGCACTTCTCATTGGAGCAGTACCTGTCCGTCAGCGCGTCGTTGTTCGTGATAGGGTGCCCACAGTAAGGGCAGTTCTTGTTGATGTTCTCTGCGAGCCATTCTGGAATATCCACCCGTTTCCACACCCCTACCTGTAATACTTGATTTGTGTGAAATGCTCCACTGCCTGACGTATGTAGGGAGGCTGCCCGTGAAGAGTACCCCGCATCCTCTTGAAGTAGAACCAGTTCACCTGAAAGGCCCTCTGCGGTGGACGCATACTCTCGTAGTCGCACTCCCTGCAGAAGGCCCCCATGTAGTTAAATAGCGGAAGAGTGTTATAGGAGACGCCATCCGTGGCCACGTATACGTCCCGGCTGCTGAACCCACTCTGGCCTGTATAGTAGGCGAATGTCCACAGCTTCATGAACTCCTCAAGAGAGTCACAGCCCGCAAGCTTGTCAAAGTCGGCTGACATCTTCGCAAACTCTGATAAGGCATACCGGTTACCAAGCGCCTCCTCAATAGACATGAGGTAGCAATTAGGAGGTAAGTACGGGAGATAGCGCATAGTCCTGCCGTCCCCGCTGGTGTATTCGACATAGCCTTCAGCATTAGAAGCCTTCAGGAGTAATGTCCCTGCCTCCAGCGATTCGAGGAAGTCTGTCTTTTCATACGCCCTCACTGTACAGTTACCTCCTTCATGTCCGTGATAATCGTCGCACCATTAAGTGAAGCTGTCTGATATGTCACGACGATATTTCCACTGTCTGCCAGCTGGGTCCAGCGGAGCAATGAGCACTCCATGAAGGCGTAGGAGCCATCATCGAGGTATACCTTCAGAAACAGATTGTGGCCATGAGCAGGAACTTTATCATAGTCCGCATTTAGCGTGACTGTGTCATAATATATAGCACCCTCTGTTACACCCTCTTCGTACCCCGGGAGAGAAAGCTCCTGCTGCCCAAGCCATGTATTGTTCAGCAGAGCCTGATACTCAGGAGACTCTGGATTAGAGAGTGTCGCACGCGCCTCTTCCTGCTCCTGTTTTGCAGCGGCAATCAACTCAGAGGCATCGGTGCCGTCCACCTCATGAGCTTCAATCTCATCACCGGTGTAGCCCCACGCTCTCAGCTGCTGCTTCTCCTCGTCAGTGTAAGAGAAGACTCCTGGCGCGTCGAACTGGTCCCAATAAGAGTCATCGCCGACAACCACCCCATCATCACCTGTAGGTGCTGGTGTCGGATCTGCCTCGCTCTCAGTGACTGACCTACCTGCCAGGATCACCACAATGGCGATGACGACGCCCAGGATACCAACTCCCAGAATGATGAATGGGATGAACTTCTTCTTTTTGGAAGCCTCGTCATCCTGTACAGCCTCCTCAATCTCGGTGCTGTCCTTATACTCTGCTCCCTGCTTGTGTATCACTTTGTACAACCCCCTTTATGAACTCGGTAAGAGCTATTGTATCGATATCTTCGACCCTGAAGTTTTTGGGCTCCAGCAGCCTGTCACCATAGCGGAACTTGACCTGAAAGAACCCATCATCTACTCGGCTCTCCCAGACCTTGCTGATGACTTTGTTTGCTGATGCCTCACTGAGTCCGGATATATCGACGAGCAGAGTGTCCATGAACTCCCAGACATACACTTTCTCCCCTGAGACCAGCTCGTTTACGAAGTGCTCATCGTCATACGGGTCTGCTACTTCCTCCACTACTGCATCAGACTCTGACTCGTAAACCACATTGCCGTCGCTGTCGAAGTTTACCAGCACCTGCAGTTCTGCGAGGTCCTCAAGCGTATCGACTGTCTCCTTTGTAGAGGCAATGTGTGCATCAGCAGAGCCACCCTTGATATACTGCTCGACTGCGTACCTGATTGACTGCTCGTGGTCAAGCCCAAGCTCCTTAGGCGCCTGATGCCTAGCGATGAGCTCGTGCGTTAGGGACGGATGGCGCACATGCTGAGCCACAACGTCAGGGTTCGTGCCATACTTGCTAATCAGCCCACCCATGTAATCGTGCAGGACCTTTTCGCGATAGGTGTTCAGAGTCTCCATGTAGTTCTCTTTGTTGATGACGCTGACCCCTGTTTTCTGGTAATCCTCAATCAGCTTATCCCGCAGGAGAACCGGCATAGCCACAGAGTCATCATCATGCTGCGCCCAGGTGTCAACAAGAGAAGGAGCGCAGAAAAACGGCGGAGCACCTTCAATCGGCATCTCCATACATGTGCGGATCATCAGGATGATTTCCTCATAAGGGATAGAGCGGTCAGCCATCAACAGGACCTCATCGTGGATAGAGAGTGCGACGCGCACCCGAGGAAACCCGTTGTCCATGAGTTTGTCCCAGCCCTTGTTCCTGATGTACGCATCGAAGTTTGTCTCTGCCAGCTTCAGGTAGTCGGCGGCCGTGCCCTGTACCGGAAGGTTGTTAGCCTGACGGATTAGGGACGCCTTCTTCCTTGAGGTAATCTCTGGATCCAGGATCTCCTTGAAATACTTGGTGCGCCCGAAGAAGGTGGTAATACGCCCCTGCCGCGTCACCGTCTCAGCATTCTGAGCGATGTACTTTCTGATTCTCTTGAAGCGATGATAGAAGTCGTTTAGGGACTTATCGGCATCCTCTACATCTTTCTTACTATAGCCGGCGCCTGCAATCTGCGCTGCGAGGCCATAGGCAGAAATCATGTACACAACACCAAAATTGCGTCGTTTACCGACTTTTCGCTCTTCAGAAGAAATCTGCCACATCTCCTTATTGGAGATGAGTGAGCCGATAGCGCGGTGAATGTCATTCTCAGGATCTTTACACAGCTCAATGAGTTCCTTCTCCCCAGCGAGGAATGCGATCATGCGCAGCTCAATCTGGGAGTAGTCAGGATCCCACATATCGTGCTCCGGGGAGTCTGAAAGGATGATAGCCTTCAGCTCCGGAGGAAGTTGGTGCATAGGAGACGACTGCCGGCCAGAAGTAGCGCCGTTCTGATTCACCCAGAAAAATACGCGGCCAGATTTCTTGGTGCGCTCAAAGCGGCTGTAGAAGGCTGTGCGGAGCTTGTTGTACACTCGGTACTTTTCAAGAATAACCAGGGCAGGGTATTTGGCGTTATTGAGGTCCTTGGCCTTTACCACCGGCTTACCGTTCAGGTCACATAGGTCTCCTTCAACGCAATGCTTACGCTCACCCTCCAGCTTGATACTCGCCAGCTTCTTGATAGATGCTGCACCAGTAGAGGGCTTACCTGTTTTTGTCCTGACCAGAACCGGGCACGCCATCTTGCCGAAGATGAGGTTAGAGAGGACCTCCGGAGAATTGATATTGCCGTCTACACCAGTGATGGTTCTGAATGCCTTTAGGAGCATATTCATCGTGTAGTCACAGTTGTCCAGATTCTTCATGAACTGTTCAACGTCCACACGCAGTCCATAGTACTCCTGGTCCGCCTTTACATCAGCGAGGTCAAACTCGACCTCTGTGATCTTCCTACTGTACGATGGTAGCTGCTTCCACAGCCACGGATAGAGAAACAGAAGTGAGGATGCATCTGGGCATGCATAAAGCCGAACAATCTCTTTGGGGAGAACGGAGAAATCAATCAGCTTAGGAGACACGAAGATATTGTCGAGCTCCAGGAACTGCTTGCCAGTGGCCCTGAACATCAAGTCCTTAAGGGCATGTGCGCCACGCTCGATAACGGGGTTGACCATGAAGGAGAGGGGCATTGTATCGTATTTGATGTGGATGCTCCACCCAGTGTGGAGAAAGACTTTCCGCTCGAACTTTTTGTTGTGCGAAACCAGACGGCGCTCCTCACGCTTAATGGCTGGCATCAACTCATTCTGCAAGAAGTCTTCCGTTAGGTTGTCGAACTTCTTGTGGCCAAACGGGTAATAGGTGGATTCCCCATACTTGTAGGACAGGATGATGCCTACCATCTTATCCTCGCCGTACAGGTCGATATCCGTACCCGTGGTCTCGGTATCGATACCTTTCAGCTCAACATCTGCATCCAACCACCGCTTCAATCGCGCACGCGCCGTTTCAAGGTCATCGGCAACCACGAAGTCGCAGCTGTCGAGATGTGCAATATCGTAGCGGGCACGGAGCACCGGCGAGCTGTAGTAGGGAGCATCGCCACCAGCAACTTCAGTCGCTTCCAAAGCAATCCGTTCGTAGTCCTGGTAGTTAAGTGGCATCAGCTTACTCTCGGAATACTCGGCCACCACCCACATAGACAGGACTTTAGGGCCGAACTGAACAGTGTGTGAGTCAGGCTTCCCGTTACACTGTACCGTCTCCTCAAGAAAATTACTGCTCGGCTGAGAACGGACAATCTTCGTGTAGTACTTGCCAAGCTGCCACCCACTTGAAGTTTCACTGCGCACATTCATCTGATGAGCGCTGTCCAAAAGCTCGTTGTAGCTCCGGTAGATGTTCCTGTCACCGTAGATGAACGTGTCCTTCTGTTTTACGATAGAGAACTTAACAGACCCAACATCTGTGTGGAAGTTCGCATTCTTCTCGCAGAAGTCAAGCCTGTTGAAACCATCCACTGCCTGCTCATAGACAGTATACTCTGTCCCGTTCTCATCGATGAAAAGACCCTGCTTCAGCATACGCGACAACTCTCCTCAAACTCAGGCAGATGATCTGCAGTATTGAAAGCGAAGTAAGCGAAGTCTTGGTGACTGCCAATGTAGCGCCCACGCCTCATCTGGCACTGAGCGATAAGGCGCTCCTCATACTGCTTGATGCAATCCCGCGCAGGCCCGATGATCCTGAATACCAGAGGCAGTTGTTGCTCCCCAAACAGGTACTTCTCATCGACGTAATTCGCAAAAGCCGCATACCGCTTGTAGTAGGAAGTAATCAGCTCCTGGAAGTCACTATCGGAGACAGTTCCTGCCACCAGCTCGTAGAGATGTTGCCGTGCCATCAAGATGTTCTCTCCCCACATCTCTTTCAGACACGCCAGTGTGTCGACCCGGAGTATGACCTTATCGGGGTGATTAAGTAGAAGCCCCGGGTTCTCCACTGCCCCAAAAGGCGTGGTTCGTTTCCCAGATGCTGTCATCATACTCGGGGACATTTTTGTTACAGACATAGAAGCGCTCCCCCTTGTCAATTAGGGCATTGAGTGATTTAATGTCAAGCGTTGTGATATCTACACAAAGCAAAACTCCCACCGCCCGTATTTGTGATTCTTCGAGTACCTGTTTGTAAACACGTTTCTCTGGAAATCGTTGACGTAGGCTCCCAGCTCAACTGCATCGAGGTAGTAAACATAGTTATCCTCGGTGACTAGGAAGAAGTAACCAGAGGCGTGAGCTATTGCGATATCTGCGCACACCTGCTCCTGGTCCACATACTTCTTCACTCTGAATACATGCGGTATCGACCCGCCTGCAAGAGAACATAGGAACCCATCCCGTGTAACAAAGTCTTCGAGAACAGGCACCAGCAGAGTTTTAGGATCCTCAAGCTTGGCGCGTCTCCTCACAGCAAGCATCTCCATGTGCTGCTTCTTTGTCACCCTAAAGTCCTTGGCCACCTGCCCATAGATATGGAAGAAGCCGTTCATAGCTTTTGCATCAGGATCCTGCCTAAGGATAGATTGAATAGTGGGATCATCGCAATCCAGAATGGCCTGAACCGTATTCATGACCCGCACTGAAATCGGCGGTGCCTGCTTCCTCGCGATGCCATAATCCGAGACCTTGATAGATGACAACGAGTCAAGTACGGTAATATTGCGCTGGCGCGAACCGCTCAAGTAATCACGATTCTTCGAGATGTAGGTGACCTTGAGCTTGGCGATGTCATCCTTCTGGTAATCCCTCGGGTCTTCATCCCGAATATCTATCCCGAGTACCTCGCACACGCGGATGAGTTCCACGGCATCTGCGAAGTAGGGATCCATTCTGTTGAAGCCGCGAATCCAGTCGCAAGCAGGAGGGAACACTTTTCCACTGTTTGCAGTAAGCGGGAACAGCCCCTCAAGATTCCCATCCTTGCCCATTTTGTAGACACCTACTTCGAGAATGTCTTTGGGCCTGGGGACCTTACGGACGATTTTGGCCTTCTCATAAGCGATGATTAGGGACATCGCCGAAACCTTCATCTCAAGGCTCTTATCATAAAGGCGCTTGAGCAGGTAGGGGAGCTTTGACTTTGCCTCCGCTATATCCATGGCTTTGTAGGTAGGTGAGTCCACAAGGAGCTCGCCCTCCTCAATTGTGTCGCCCTCACTATTGCGGAACGTGTTGGCCTCTCTGTGGTGACTTGCGTATTCACGCATACCACCGCTTTTATTGATCTTGATGCCTGTTAGCACATTTTCAAGGTACTTCTGGACCCAGGACTCATCGATGTCCTCAAGCCTACGTAAGTACGGCCCATCTGGCTTGTTCTTCACGTAGGGCCCAGCTACAGGCTTTTGGTGATCTGCGTCGTAGTCTGGTTGCGTTTTCAGCATGTCAATGATACGACTCAGATCTCCATTGGGTACCTGCTGAAACAGGACCTTGCGCATCCCGTTATAGGGAGACAGGCTGTGCATTGTTGGCGAGCCAGTCCGAGAGACTAAATCCACCAGTAGCAACTGGGCCGGGTTCGGAAGTGGACCTGTGTGGATTATCAACCTCTTCACTCCTCTCGATATGTAAATCCTTACAAAGCTTATCCAAGTCCTCAGTATCTTTGAGGAGCAAAAAGAGTGCAGGCGTAAGGGGACCAGCCACAATGCGCCCGCTAAGCAACTCTACATCATCCCTCAGCACGCTGATCCTCCTCACGCAAGTATCGCTCAAACGCCTCACTGTCTATTGCCAATAGCAAATCGGAGTAGTCATAGAGCGTATCGGGAACACCCTTTATCCTAGCACCATGCAAGAGGTGCTCACACAAGTCCTTCCTCTTCTGCCAGGGCAACGATTGCAGCGACCGCACGTGCAGTGCCACCAGGTACTTCTGGTTGTCCACCACCTCACGGATATGGCGCAACGGCGTAGGCACCAAGTCAACCGTAAACCTAAGGAGCGAATCCTCACTACGGCACGCAAGCTTGAGCTTCGTGAAATCAATGTCCTTGCGGCCAACGATCATATAGAGGTCTTTGTGCGATCAAGCACTACCTCCACATGTGTTTTCAGGAGTTCCTTACAGGAGAAGCGAATAGTCCCGTCAACCTCAACTGTAATCTCCACGATGACCTCCCCTTCACCAGCCGGGATAACACCATCATAGGAGTAGGTGAGCTGACCGATGAGCTCGTTCTGCGATGCCAAAAGGCTGTCACCCTGATAGAGATTGAGCTGCAACTTGTTGGAGGCAACAGAGTTGTAGACCACAGTAGTTTCTTGCACAGGAATCTTAGAGTTGCGAGGAATCAACACACGCGCAGAACCGTCCGCCATCTCGATAGAGAGGGCCTTTGTCACATCACTGACTTGGACGTGTGCCGTCCCATCACTCAGCATCTGTGCGTAGAGAGCTGCGCCCTGAGCAACAATCTTGTCGGGGTCATAGAACATCTCGATTGGCTCCTGCCCCATTTCTTTGGCGACCCACTCACGTAGAAAGGGGCACCGCGTAGAGCCGCCAACCATGACCAGGTCATATTTCTCCCCGACCGGCACCGCCTCTCCGAGAACCTTTTTGGCCTTGATGATGGTCTCGGAGAATGTGAGCTTCATTATCTCAGTGTAAATCTCGGTAGTGAGTACGACCTGCCCGGCACCATAGGGAGTGAGATCCAACACCTCATCCTGCCTGGACTTCTGCAGCCGAATCTTGAGTTTGGAGCAATCCCACTTCAGACGAGTCAAATCCTCACTGCTCAGGTGATGCACCTTGATATTCCCCTGCTTGATAACCCATCTGCGGATATTCGCATCGAAGTTATCGCCGCCCAGAATGCAGCCATCGGTGGCCTGCACATCGTAGTCGCCAAAGCGGCTGTCAACTACAGACACATCAAAAGTGCCACCCCCAAGGTCATAGACCAGGGACAATGCCTTGCGGCTTTTAGAAGCATAGATGGCAGCCGCGGTAGGCTCATTGATAAGCCCCACCACCGACAGGCCGGCCAGCTCTGTCGCCTTAATGGTTGCATGGCGTTGGTTATCGGAAAAGTAGGCAGGTACGGAAATCACCACATCCTGCACGTCCTCGCCGCTCTCCTTCACCAGCTGCCTCAGCACTCTCGAAGATGCAGACACGGAGAGCTGGCCCTCCTTGGACATAGAGATGTCACACTTGAAAGACCTGGCCGCTGACATATCCTCTAACACATCTTTGCCGGCCTCTCCAGTCTGCAGGTTCACCACGGACGGCACAAGACCAGTAAGAAGCCTATCGCCCAAGCCAAGAAGCGAATTGGTCGTTCCAAGGTCGATGCCGTAGATCTTAGACATATTAACACTCCCTTCAGTTATATATGTCCACCATATCTCTAGTACTTCATCGCTTCGTTCATCTGAACCATATGCCGATACATATCTTCCCTGCCGGCATACTCTTTCTGCACGAGGCGCGTGGATTCCTCGTCGATATCCGCGATAGAGGAGCTTGCAATGCGGAAGGCTACAGGATACCCCGGACGCAGATTCAGATTGATGATGCGGCTGAGATTTGTAGCAGGAAGCTGCCTCTGCACAGAGTTAGGCAGCTTGATTGGATAAATCTTGCACTGGACAGCAATGGCGTGTGGACCGTAGGTCTCATCATACCCTGTTACGAACGAGCGATAGATTGGTTCCTCCCACGCCTCTATGCGCAGGGCATTAGTGGCCTCCCCCTTAACAACAAGACCGTCTGTCGGGATGCCATAGGCTTCCTTGAAGTCTGAGAAGGCCTTGACCTGATCCATGAGCTCCTGAAAGTTATGAACCCACGCATACATGGGAACCTCGAAGCCCCAGGACTTTAGGAGGGCGAACTTGTCGTTCACCGCACTAGAACAACGAACACCATGGGCATGAATGGCAACATGGCTCAAACACTTTTCCGGATTGGCCAGGGCAGTAGACACTGCACCGCGCTGTGAGGTGCTTCCGAAGTTCTCCTTGAACCACATAAACTCAGAGTCAGGAATAGAGCACTCCATGACCACCAGGACACGTCCCATTTCCGGGATTGTCTTAGGGAGCCTTGGCGCAATTGCTTCCGCATTCATGGCATCGGAGGAGCGACCCCGTGTCTGAACATTGACAAGCTCTCCATTGTAGTAGGAAGCCTGGATGTTCCAGCCGTCGATCTTGAATGATACGCTGTGCGGCTCATGCATCGATTCGTACATAGTACGAACCTCAATCAGGGAGTTTAGAGACGGGATGCTCTCAGTTTTGTCTGACAGCACCACCGCTTGGATAAGCTGCGGATACCCGTACTCTTTCAACATGGCCACTGGACACGGATCACTGGACCACGAACGCTGGCAGTAGGGATTCTTCGGGAAGCGCGCCTTCATAGATCTGTCCAGAATTGTATATTCTGCGTCAGACATAATAGGCTGACCCACCGAATAGGCCCACCGCGCGATGATGTATTTGACTATGTCAGTCATTTTGGACCTCCAGTAGAAAGTCGAACTCGCCGTTGTAGCGGATTGTAGTTGGTGTGAAATCTATGCTGATGTAGGGTAGCGTATCACCTGGCTCCAGGGTGTAAATGGGCGTCTTGCTCGTTGCATTCACAAACTGGACAGTCACATCAATATCTGCCTCGTTGACCACATTACAGTACAGCACACCATTTTCCATCCACGGCCTCTCGGCGTACGTCACTTGGAAGTAGGCGTACTCATATCTTGGCCAGAGCACTATGGTCAATACGATTGCAGCCACCGATAAGAGTGCTGCAACGATGCGCATGTCTCTGCCAAGCACAATGACTACGCCATCTTCTGTTGTGATGTACCCCCGTACTTTAGTACCCTTAGGCCTGCTGTGTAGCAAGATGCCATCAAGCAAGTATCCGAGTACGGACCCGTTGTACGGGGATGTTATGAGAGTGTAGTATTTGCCGTACCAATATATCATTCCAGTACCACCCGCGGGTCAACGGCTGTGCCATCGATGTAGAGACCAAGGTGAAGATGTGGCCCGGTGGAATAGTATCCTGTGTTCCCACTCAGCGCTATCTGTGTGCCTTGTGAGACATTTTGCCCCTTCTTCACATCAATTCTGCTAAGGTGGCAGTAGTAGCTGCGTACACCGTAACCATGGTCAATCCAGATGTAGTTTCCAGAACCATAGGAAGTGCCTGTGCTCTCTACAGTCCCGGAGAACCACGCACCTACTGGCGTGCCTTGAGGGGCCTTTAAATCCACACCATAGTGGAAGCTGTACCCTCTCACCCCCACAGGATCGTAGCGAGAACCAAAGGGCGAGTTCACCTTATAGGCCTGCCCCTTTACCGGATAGTAGTCCATAGAGCCGATATCCTCGTAGTACCCAGCCTCTTTGATAGAGGACTTGAGCGAGGACTCTGTTTTTAACAGAGTCTCCAAATCCTCGTCAGGCGTGGGAAGAGGATCCACGATGTATAGGTCTCTCACACCAAGCAATGTATTCAGGTCATCAACGGTCTTCTTGTACTCCGCTTCATACCTGAGTATGCTTTCCAACGGCAAGTCGATTCCATTGACCACCGTATCGTGCAGTGAATCAGCAGTGTCGGTGAGTGCCGTAATTTTCTCGTCAATCTCATCGGTCGAGGTAGAGGCGATCACGGCATTATACAGCTCCACCTCACGGGTGGTGCGTATTGTCTGCTGTACTCGCTGCAGCTCCTCCTTTAGTGGCGCTACGTCTTGGGAGAACTGGAGTCCAAACTCACCTCTGATGGTGTTGGCTGTTGCTGCTTCGGCTTTTCCTGAGCACGCGAAGAGGCAGACGAATACTGCGCAACCCGCTGCAGCCAGCCTACGCGCGAATAGGTGCATGTTACCAACCCTTTCTCAAACGCTACATTGCACACAATGCCGGCACCACGTAACCGCTTCGCCTGCTCCAGTGCATGTAGGTAAGCAGTGAGAGAAAGCCAGGGTACGCGGTAACGGCTCGTGATGAGGCACATGGTCCCATCCTCATCGAACATCATAATCAGCTGCCCCCATATGAACCGCTTGACATTTCTATTCACGATGATAAGGCGCTGGTCCGTAAGGATATCAGAATCTCCGTACCCTACAGCGCCTTTATACACCTGGTCCCACGTAGCATCGAATAATCTACGTATTGACATTCCCAATCCTCCTTAGTGCCTTCTCGGCCAAGAGTAGGGCATAGTGCTGCCCAGTAATGACGGTGTGAGCCTCTGCCTGAAGAACACGTTCCTTACCATCCTGACATAGGACAGTAAGCGGGCTCAGGCACCTGACGCACCCAATCACGTCATTAACAATTACGAAGTCTCCAGGTCTCATTGTAACCCAGCACTCCCTTCTCAAGCTCCTTGATGATTTGGAGCGCTGTAAACAGCACCTCCATACTGCTACAATCGATGGGCAGGTGGGTGCCATCTTCGCACACCACCTGCCCGCCGTCTGTTACGGATGCAATATGAGGGGGAGCGGTTTTCACCAAAACGATGTCACCGATCTCCATCGACCTCGTCACTCTCCTCCTTAAAGAGCTTGATACGTGCAAGACGTCCGCAGCGCCGTCTGATCTCCTCTACAGTCTCCTTGACGTCACGTCCGTCAGTGAGCGGGTAGCGGAGGGTATCAGTCCCTATGTAGTCATAGCCAGTAACGTCCTGGCCGCCGTAGTCGACCCACACCATCTTACATCCTCCTTTCATCCAGAAATTCTCCCGTACCACCACAATAGATCTCCTGCCCCATGGCAATCCGATTCAGCGGATACTCCAGCGGGTCAGTAAGACCGAGAAGCACACTCGAAGCAAGGCCCATCTTAATAGACTCCATAATAACTCTGGAGAGGGCGTGGGTACGGGAAGGCTGGATTGTTTTAACACCCTTCATGGTTGGCACCGAGACAGTGTTAGCAAGGCTACCCTTGCACATCTGAATGCTGTCATGATACTGGCCCACATAGAGGTCATCACGGTCCGTGGAGACCACCATGTGAACAGTCATGGCCGCGGCCAACACCTCGAAGTGCTTCATGTTGATTTCACCCTCATTCTTATAGATGTTATAGAGGGTGTGGATAAAGTAGAGCTGCGCAGTAGGAACGTCAGTGTACATGAGCAGCTCCTTCATGTCATAGTCACCACGCTCAATGCCCAGGCCTTCGCCCTTCTTTGCCACCTTGCGGAGAGGGGCATCGGCCGGGAAGCGCTTAGAGAACTTGGAGTCCCCAATGGTGACCTTCTTGGTTCCATCCGGGCTGTACGTCTCATGCACCTCTCCGGACTCCCATGCTACTGGGTCGTAGGAACCGAAGTTCTTGTTTTTAGAGAGATCTTTGCACTCGATGTAAGCCTCAAGCTTCTCAAAAGCGGAGGTGACGCCGCTCTTAGAAGCGATGCCACCCTTCTTGAAGGAGTCCATGGACAGCTGAGTGCCGGGCTCACCGATGGACTGGGCAGCAATAAATCCGATAGGGAGGCCGATTGCGGCAGGACGGTGTGTGGAAGGGTCGTCTCCGTAACACTTCTTACAACAAGGGTCTTTGCAGGTGATAACAGAGCGGATCTTCACAACAGAGCTCTTCTTCGACAGCTCCTTCGCCATCTCCTTATCAATGTAGACATTGCTCCCGGCCATGTACCGTCCGGTGATGATTTTTCTGAAGACAGACTCAACCTCGTCAGCCTCTGTGATAAACCTGGCGATATCTGACTTCTTGATTTCGATACCATCGGTCGTACCGCAGTCATCCCCGGTGATAACATACGGGGAAGTAGCGTGCCACATCTTGCGCATGGCGTAGCCTGTGTCAGCAGTATTCAGAGACTTGTTGATAAGGCCCTGCCGGCCACCGTAAGCAGTAACGAAGTGCTCAAGAGGAGTCAGCTGCTCCGTGTAGGAGTGTTCAATAACCGCGCGGAAAGACTCCCTGGAAGACTTCTGAATCCGCCCCTTGTAGCCGTACATCTGCGTCAGGTTGGACTTGCTACCACGGGCGCCGGACTCGGCCAATCTGACGAACCCAGACTCTTTGCCCACACGATCGTAGATGGTATCCTTCACCTTCTGCTCCATCCGCTCAAAGCCCTTATCGTAGGCATCAGCGAATGCGGCCTCCTCCTCAAGGCCGCGCTCATAATACCCGACCATCTCTTTCATGGAGTCATGGAACTCCTCCATTACGTCACTGTAGGAGATGTCCTCTTCATCCAGAAGGTTGAGAGTAGGAGGGTAGATGTAGCCCATTTTGAATCCCAGCTCTACCATTCTGTCGATCCCGTCAATGGCCGAATCAATGGACACGTCCAGCATTGCCTCAACGTAGGGAGCAATCGTCTTAGAGGTGACTTCTTTGACACCAAACTTATTGAAGACCTCTTTAGGCAGGCAAGCCGCAAAAGCAACACGTCCAGCGCACTCCGTGTACCCGTCAAGAGTAACGGTATCCTGTACGCGCACACGCTGCATGAACAGGTCATCGAACAGCTCCCTGTACCCAGAATAGGACTTCATAGAAGAGCCCTTCTGGAGAATAGAGCGGGTACACACATTGAGCCCGTAGATGATCTCCTGCCGAGGCATGACGGAGCACTCACCGTTTTTGGGGTAGTAGATGTTCTGCTCAATGCTCATGAGCTCCTTAACTTCCTCTACCGCCCCCTCACTGACAGGAACACGGCACCACATCTGGTCACCATCGAAGTCTGCGTTAAAGCCCGTAACGCACAGCGGGTTGATTCGCAGAGAGCGCTCGTCCGTCAGCTCCGCTTTAAAGGCCCGCATAGAGGGCTTGTGCAGAGTCGGCTGGCGCCCAATGACCACCGGGACCCGGTCCAGTATGCCGGACGAGATGAGCTTGGAGTTACACTTGTCGCGTTTATCCATTCCCACCCAATCCGAGGGGTTAGGATTGCTCATGCTGCTCAGCAAGTGGCTTCTAAACAGCTTAGGAGTCATATCCTTCGGCAGCTTCACCTTCCTGATAGAGAGGAACGGGTCGATGGTAATGACTGAGCGCCCCGAGTAGTCCACACGCTTGCCCAGCATCTTAGCGCGAATGTCGCCCTGCTTGGAAGCCAGCTTCTCGATAACGGACTTGCGGTTAGACTTGTAAGACACCGGATGCACGAGCAGATTGTAGACCTTATCACTCAGCCGCTTATAGCTCGCCGCAAAGGCTCTGGCATCAAACATGCCCGACATGACCATCTTCATGTTCTTGTTCGCAGAGATGATCTCATCGTAGGCGATGGACATCTGGTCATGCCTGGAGGCGATATCCGGGCGGATGCCAAGAGGGGCCACAGCGACATACTCCATAATCATGGAATAGAGCCTGTCTTTGTGCCCCTGCAGATTGATGAGGTAAGAAAGGCGGGAGTTGTTGGAGTAAAACACCGTAGTGCCGATGTAGAGATACAGATTCTCATAGGTGCTGTTGTCAGCGGGAAAGAACCTCCAATCACCGGCGGCCAGGTATCCACCAGAGCTGGCGCGGCGAAATTCACCAGCACCAGTACCGCCATAGGTCTTCCTGTACCCACCCATCACATCGATTAGGCACTCCTGAACACCGGCCTCCACATCGAAGTCATCGATCCACTTCTTGAGGATTTCGGCACCCCACAGAACACCCTCTGGACGTGTCACATCATCCACAGAGACGTAGTCGTTGAGCTCTACGTCATAGCATGTACGGAATCCAACGACCTCCTCAGTAAGAGTCTTGTCCGAATGGATAATCTTCTGCAGCAGGGAGGCTTTCTCCTGGGCAATCGCGAAGTTGATGACCGGCTTACACAGGTGAATGTACCCGCGTTTATGGTCAATACCAACTGGCCTGTCCTCCCCAGGTGCGTACTCCACAGAACCGAAGATAGAAGGAGAATTCAACGATGCCGGCATAAAGACGTTACCATCGTCAAAACCCTCTTTGACCTCTTTGCCCATCTGGAGGTAGTCTTCCTCACGCATGGGCTCAATTTTCAAAGGCATTGGATTTACCTCCTCTCTTAATTCTGTGCTGCATTCCAGATATCGAGAAACAGCTCTGGCGTCATCCCGTTGTAGTACCGAACCTCAATGGCGTCCCCAGTTAAGGGGAGTACACGCACATAGTCGATAAGCGTGTGTACAGTGTTCAGCGGGAAGTAGGTGTTGTCCCCGATGACTGCTGCGTTTTCCGCCATAGAGTGATACCCGGCCGCTTTGTGAACAAAGAACTTAACAGACATGGGCTCAGTGGCTGTGAACATGTGCTGTTCCGGGTTAATAGGGCGGCACCTATACACGCCTTTGCTTCTCCACTGAGCATTGCCAGTTGTGATGACACCGACCTTCTCCTCGATATCCACCACTTCACCCATGTCGCCCACAAGGATAATATTGGACACATTCGATGCCACAGCAATCATCGACTCCTGACAGCTGTGATTCCTGTCGATTGCCGAGATGAAGGAAGTATTCCTCGGCGAGTTCAGTGCAAACCCGATAGGCATGGTAATTGGTATCTCACCATCCAGAATTGCCTTGCGGAGCATTGTGTGCCCCTCCCGCACGCTCACCGTAGGCGTTGTGATCCGAGAACCACTTACCTCAATAGGAAAAATACACAAGCGACATTCACTCCCAACCACAGAAATATGAATACGTACTCCTGCCAAGACGAGGTTAGGAAGGTGGCGATGTGCACCCTCTTCCGGTAGAAAGGCCAGAAGAGGGGCACACCCTTGCGGTTGCACAGATCTGCTATGATGTGTACAACCCACCCAACATTGAATCCCAGAATGAGATCAGGCAGGACTGGAATCTTGGCTGTGGCCACCATGAGCATGACCACAAACAAGATAATGGGAATCAGCAGCGTGTGCGTAATCCCCCTATGGGTAAGATGCTTAGAGATGAACTTATGTTGCTGTCCCAGCTTAGAGCGGTGGATATCAATATCCGGCATGTAGGAGCCAGTCACTACAGTCAGAAGTCCAATTGCAGGGAGATAGGTGTGGCCATCGAGCTGGAGGCCACTGAAGTGCGTAGCTGTCACAGCCAGCATGGTGATAGTGCCACAAATGGCGTGGGTTTTACCTGTCATCCGAATGCTCCTTTCAACAAGTCACTTAACCCACCCTTACTCTCCTCAACATCAGAATCCGCATCCTTCTGCCTGGCCAGGATACTGCGTATGTCAGGCACCGTTCTGCTGTCCGCATACTCAGCATCGCAGGGAGGGAGAATTCCCTCATCGTCTGTAAGTTTGTAGCCAAGCACTTCCAGAAGGTATCTGAACTTCTCGACTGCGTATGGGACAGACGGCCCGTGCTGGGTGTACTCAGGAAGATTGAGCATCCGCAGAGTCGTATTCACGCGATCCAGCACGTTATCGGACATCGCGTTACAGGTTTCGTAGAGGAAGTCAGCGGCGCCATAGGCAGCCAATGCGCTGAGTTCCATCTCGCCCATCTTCTGACCACCACCACGCGCGGAGCCCTCGGTAGGCTGCTTGGAGATCTGAGAGTAATCCTCCTCCAACATACCAGCGCGTGCATGGAACTTATGGTTGACCTCGTGCTCCAGCTTAAGCATGTAGGGTACGCCAAAAGTAACGACGTTCTCCAGACACTTTCCGGTCGCGGGATTCCACAGTCTTGCCGTGCCATCAGGGTTGAAGCATCCGGCCCAATCGCGAATAGCAGCGTGCCTAGAGATAGCCCGCTCATGCAGAGTGGAGGGGAGCATTGGGTACTTACTGCAAACGATCTTGGCGTTCTCATTGTTCGCCAGCTCCCAGACGTAGTGCATCAGCAGTTTGATATCTCCTTTGGTTGCACCATTGAACGGATCACTCTCCACGTACACATCCAGCAGGTAGGCAATGAACCCGAGATATGCCTCGAAGTTCTGACCGATGTTCATACGGGAAGGAACGCCACATGGGTTCAGCAGGATGTCGAGCGGGCGCCCATTCATAAAGCAAGGCATCTCGCTGTTCTTGCGAATGATGGACGCCGTACCTTTGTTAGAGTGTCTGCCGGCCATCTTATCGCCAGTGCGGAGGCGGTTGAAAGACAGTAGGTGGGCATTATACTCCGCTGCCTTCTTCTCGTCCTGATTGCGCTCAATCTGGTAAAGAATACCCGAGTGCTTCCCAGACCGCAGAACATCCTTGGAGCTGCAACGTGCATCACTCTTGCTCTGACGGCTCACCTGTGCGATGATGCCATTCTCGGGGATATAGCGGTAGTAGTACTCACGCCCAACCCTGATACTCTCGTTGCTCTGGCGATGCATCCTGTGTGTGATTGTTTCCGTCGAAATAGAGATGAACTGGTTAGCCGCATACTCGGACAACTCAACAGCGTCCTCGTAGTTATATCCGTCTGCGAGGTAGGCGGCGAACAGGTTCACACCAGGAGAGTAGATACCCTCCCGCGCAATTGCGGAGTCGACGAGGATGTCGCCCTTCTTGAACCTGTCGCCCTCCTTCACATGGAAGTTAAGGAAGTTGACAGACTTGCTCGTGACAGAGGTTTCGCAAATCTCGATATCTTCGACCTCGCCGTCATCATAGGTGAGGAGCAGCTTGCCCATCGGGATCTGGTCAACCACACCATCCTTCTTAGCCCGGATGACGTAAGTGTTGGAGTGGTTAAAGCAGCGCCTGTACATAGAAGTGAAGACACGAGGAATCTGGCTCCCCTGTACCAGGATGGACTGTTTCAGCATGTTTGTCGCATAGGTGACGCGCACGGCGTCATTGGAGCCTGCGAAGGGAATGAGAGCGGCGGTAGGGGAGAGGTGCTGCTCACAATAGGCATTGACAAAGTCAAGTGTGAAAGCGTCAACGCTCTCTACCGTAACCTGATTGTTAGGCGCAGGGACTCTGGCGAGCACCTTCGTGTTGAGGTACCTATAGCCCTCCTTCTTCAGGGAGAGAATATCGCCGATACGATACTGCGCCTCCTCCTGAGCATCCATGTAGGTGACTTCCGTAGAAATACTCTCAATCTCCCCACGGCTATTCTTTAGGACGCGTCTGTAGGGAGTGGTCAAGATGCCATCCCTGATTTTGGCCCCGATTGCCTTTGTGTTTGTCACGCCCAGCTTCTGACCAGACGGTGTCTCATACGGGCAGATGCGCCCGTAGAAGCCCATCGACAGCAGCCGGACCTTCTCGGGAATCTCGCTTGTATGTAGCGTGGAGACAAGGTGGTTCGTCTGCGCCACAACAGCAATGGGATTGATGGTGTCGGCAATGTCGAGATAGTTCCGCTCCCACAGGTAGCTCTTCCACATATTGGTCAAGCCGAAGAAGTTGCTCTCAGAGAGCATGTTCTTACCAATGCCGCGGGAAATAGCTGCCCTATACTTCCGGATAAACTCCGGCACTACCTCGCGCATGGCATTGCTGAAAATCTCGTTGGCTGCCAGCACCTTCTTAAGCAGCCCGAAGTCCTTATCCAGAAGGAAGTTCTCATTAGGGTTCTTGCGGATGAAACCGCAGAGTGAGTAGAGAGCCATCAGGTCGTGCGTATTCAGGTGATCCATGTCCGTACGATCAAGGTTGGGATTGTTGTAGAAGCAAACCCACTCATCGTGATACCGGCCCTCGGGAATGTTGTGGCCGAAAATATCGCCAAGACGCACGGTATAGTTACCGATAATCTCTTCCTCAAAGGTGGCACGGATAGGGGCGGAGCCAGATCGCTTGCAGTCCACGAAAGCAGCACCAACATCGTAGAGGAACATAACATCCTCGTCAGTCAGCGTCTCCTTAGAGGACATGTGGATAAGCACTTCGCTGTCCTGCGGGATAGCCGTGTAGGCAGCAAACTGCGGTAGCGCCGCAATTAGGCGGTCGTTATTCCGCGTACCAGCAGGCACAAAGCTCACAGTCAACTCCTGGGTCAGCTTATAGCCCACGATATCGGGTACAGCTTTAACATAAAGCTCGTTTACCCTGTTTTTGTGCACGTACCGCAGCACTTCCTCATCGACGCGATGCCCAGCCTCATAGGGCCCTACCTTCCTAGAGAGGATGCGCCCATGGGCTCGGTCCAGGGAAAGTACCTCATTCAGCGCATCACGCGTCTTACCTAGCGAGTAGTCGTCACCGCTGTAGGTAGCGTGGACCTTCAGCTTATCAAGCTCGTCCTCCACGGCCTCATCGGTGGCCCCGCTATCAGTAGCAAAGGCCGACAGAATAAAGGCCGAAGTGAACAGCTTAGACGGATCGTCATACACCCGCTCTTTGGCGTTGTAGGCACGGATGAGCTTATGCATCGGAATCTTTGCATTTGCTCCGTACTTGACCATCACGTCCTTGGTCCCATCAAAGATGAGGGAGATATTACGTTTAGGCGTTGTGACCGACACCGTCTGCTTATCAGCTGCGTAGGAGACGCGCTCGGCTGCAACCATCTGCATGAGGAGGACGCGCCTTTCACCATCGACATTTAGGATGCCATCAGCGTCCATAGCTGGGATCCTGAATACCTCCACCCAGTTCGGGAAGGTAGCACCATCGATTGTGAACTTCGCATACACAGGGTAATAGGAGGGAGACTGCTTCTTCACCTCCCGCTTATAGCTCCCGCGATACAGGTCCTCAACACGGAATTCCGCCTCGACCTGGGAGACCTGAAGCGAGTCCCGCATCGCCTGCACGAGATACTGCATGTCGTTGTAGACGGTCTCTGTCACGTACTTATTGTAGGACTCACGCTGGTACTCCAGCAGGTTCAGCTCCAACTCCGACTCTGGAATTTTCTGAACCTTCAGAATCCTACTTTTAGGATCAAAGGAAAACATCGGCTAACACCCCGCTATTAACGTATTGGACTCCAATCTGCATCCACAAAGAACGCACTCTGCTCCTCGCTCAGAGCTGGCCTATGTGACAGCAGAAGAAGCATAACAACCAGAAGTATTAGCGCCATGGCTCACTCCTCGTCGTAGTCTCCGTAGATATCGATGGCGAACGTGTCACCAACGCGGAGCGGCTCATCCACAGGGATGTCCGTAGCAGTCTCATCGTCAAGCAGCTTCACCAGCCGCTCACCATTGTAGATGACTCCCAGGCACTCTCCGAAGCTGCCAGACACGATGGCCTCCACAGTGTCGGGGAAATCCACCTCGATGGGGTCGTCCACAGACAGCTCCGAAATGAGCCGATTGTAGGACATCACCGGGTCGGCGAAATAGCACTCGCCGGTAACGCGGTTGCAGTAGACGGGCACATACTCACCGTTCTCATAGATAGCGCCGCACAGGACATCCTCATTGTTAATTTTCTCAGACATTTTCATTTACCTCCTGCAATTCTTTGAGAGTTATTTTTCTCTCATTTATATATGAAGGGAACTTGGTTTTACTTTATATCGTGCAGCCCAATTCCCTTACATAGCAAAAATAAAAGAAGTCCTCCGATGATGGAGGACTTCCAATAGGTGGTATACACGTGCCTTTTCCTACGCCAATTTTACGCCAATTTCCCGAAAAGTTACGGTAAGATATGACACTTCTAATTTTTCGATAATTGCCAAAAAGTTCTCAAAATAAGCGGAATAAGAAGAAATGTGAACTAATCTCGTAGAAGTTTGTTTAGGTCGTAGGGCGTCGTCTGATATACATAGTAATTCAGCCAGTTGGTGTAGAACAGCTGGGCGGCAGAGCGCCAGCGGACCAGGGGGGGCTGCTTGGGGTCGTTGTTGGGGAAGTAGTTGTCGGGGATGTTGATGTCGATGCCCTTGTTCACATCCCGGAAATACTCGTTGGCCAGGGTCTCTGGGTCGTACTCCGGGTGGCCGGTGATGAAGAAACGGCGGTTGTCCGCACTCTTGACGGCGAATACGCCCGCCTGCTGAGAGATGGCCAGCAGTTCAAGCTCCGGGACCTTCTGGATGTCCTCCAGCCGGTTTTCGGTGTAGCGGGAGTGAGGGATATAGAACACATCGTCAAAGCCGCGGAAGAGGGGGGACTGGGTGCGGACCACCGTGTGGGGGAACACGCCGAAGAGCTTTTTGCCCAGATTATACTTCGGGATCCCATAGTGGTGGAAGAGGCCGGCCTGGGCCCCCCAGCAGATGTGCAGTGTGGAGTGGACATGGGTGGTGGTCCAGTCCATGATCTGGCACAGCTCGTCCCAGTAGTCCACATCGGTGAAGTCCAGATTCTCCACCGGCGCGCCGGTGATGATCATGCCATCGAACTTCCGGTCCTTGATCTGGTCGAAGGTGGTGTAGAAGGAGGAGAGATGGTCGGCGTCCGTATTCTGGGAGACGTGGCTCAGGGTGTGGAGCAGTTCCACCTTGACCTGGAGGGGGGAGTTGGACAGCTTGCGCAGCAGCTGGGTCTCCGTGACGATCTTAGTGGGCATCAGGTTGAGGATCAGCAGGTTCAGTGGGCGGATGTCCTGGTGCATGGCCCGGTATTCCGTCATCACAAAGATATTCTCGCTCTCCAGCGTCGCAGTGGCCGGGAGAGAGTCAGGGATCTTGATGGGCATGGGAAAGACCTCTTTCCTATATAAATTTAAGATAAGATGAGGGTATCATAACTGAGGTGGTTGTGCAAGAGAGAATTCTGTGGAAGAATGTCCGGCTGGAGGGGACAGAAAGAAAAACGGGAAAAAGTCGAAAAAAGTGCTTGACAATCCGGGATGGGCGTGGTAACATATCGAAGCTGTCCGACAGAGGGCAGTACACTTCTGAATTGTGGTTCTGAATGAAGGAATGGAAACAGGACGAAAAATTCCTGAAAAAAGTTCTTGACAGAGCGAACAAGAAGTGCTACAATAAGCGAGTCGCCTGCTGAGGCGGCGAGCAAAATAGGGAGCAGCCCGCCGGGGCGTCTGAGAGAACGGAAAAAGGTTGAAAAACCTGAAAAAAGTTCTTGACAAGACGAAAACGGTGTGGTAAGATAAACTCCCGCCGCTGAGAGCGGTGTGCACCTTGTAAATTAAACAACGTGACAAACACGAAGCACCAGATTTGGATTTGGTTGTAAACAAGCTTTTCGCTTGAAGACAACCGTTAAATTTCTTTGAAGCAAGGATGCTTCAATAAGATTGATTTAATTGACTTTGGTCATTTAAATACCATTTTATTGAGAGTTTGATCCTGGCTCAGGATGAACGCTGGCGGCGTGCTTAACACATGCAA
>ERZ773144.30-NODE-30-length-117164-cov-12.072847_pt1 | contig 117164 bp, 118 predicted proteins | sample MGYA00580849_ERZ773144 | MGnify/ENA primary metagenome ERZ773144 (study PRJEB29015, sample SAMEA2737861) | human gut metagenome | biome: human gut; feature: human-associated habitat; material: faeces | place: China | collected 2012 ...
CAGAACTGACGCAGGTTGTTCGTACCGATGGAAGTATAGATGAAAAAGATTTAGAACCACTCATGCCGTGGTCAAAAGACCTTCCGGCTGAGTGTTACAAGCGCCGCAAGTAAGCGGCGCTGTATTTGACGTGGAGCGAAGGATTTGACCTTTACGAAAATACTGTAAATCAAGGGAAAATATATTCACTGCCCTTTGTAAAAAGTAATTTGTATTATTATAGTAAAACAGAGGAGATAAAGGAAGAAAAAATAACAATATGGGAAGTTCTGGAAAACTCATCCGAAATAGGAAAAATAGGAATTCCTGCTTATGTAATTGTAAAGGATATACTGGTTTCCAGAACGCCTGATCAATGGGAAATGAAAGATGGAAAAATTCCATATATAGTAAATACTTTCTTCAATCAGGAACTCCTTCAGCTTTTGGATAAAGGAAAGGATGATTATATTGTTTTTGAAGAAAACTATGAAAGTGCGGTCGAGGATTACCGTGAAGGTAAAATAAATGGGGTATTTTTAGATGAAAACTATGAAAATATACTTATAAATGAAAACGGAATGATTCCAAATAAAGGAAGATTGTACATTACTAATTCTTCACCTTGGTTTCTTCAGGGGTGTAATTTGTTTCTGGTTAAAAAAAGAAATTCTGGAGATTATGAAGAATCATGGGAGGTGCTAAAAGGACTTGTTGGAGGACAAAAGGACAAGTGGAAGAACAGTATCAAGGATGAAAGGGTCATCTATAAGCGTATTAGCTCTCAATATAACCCTAAAATTCAGCTTATTGTAGATAGAATGATTTCGGAATTTCTTCATGGGGACTATGAAGTTGCTGAGCTTCTGGAAAATTTACAAAATCAGGTTCAAAATATACAAGAAAACCAATGGCAGGAATAGGAGACGGCAGATGTATCAGGTATATATTGTAGATGATGCGGTTCTTACCAGGAAAGCTCTGGTGATGACGATTCCATGGAATCAGTGGGGATGCGAGGTAGTTGGAGCAGCTGATGACGGAGAAAAAGCGTTGGAAGAAATCGTAAATCTAGTTCCGGATATTGTAATTACGGATATTCGTATGATTCGCATGAATGGGCTTGAGATGATTAAAAAATGCAGGGAATCAGGTAATAACGCACAGTTTATTGTGATATCAGGATATAATGAATTTGAATATGCCCAAAAAGCGATCAAAATGGATGTGTTAGATTATATTTTAAAGCCAATTGATGATGATGAACTGCATGATGCAGTGCAAAGAGCGGTTGAGAGGCTGAAGGAACAGGGGAAAAGAGAGAAAGAGAATATAGCTGATACAAACAATAAAAAATTACAGGTTGATTACAGTGAAAATAATTTGAATGCTCATTTGCGTCAGGCTATGCAATACGTACAAATGCATTATAGTACGGATTTGTCTGTACGGAATGTTGCCCGTTACTTGAATATCAGTGAAAGCTATTTAACGAAATTATTTAAAATAGAAATTAATCTAACATTTGTGGAATATCTTACCAGAGTAAGGATACGAAAGTCTCTTGAATGGATGAAAGATAAAAATATGCCTATTTATGAAATTGCAGAGAAGGTTGGATATAGGGATTATAGATATTTCAGTTCTACATTTAAAAAGTATATGGGAATAGGGCCTAAGGATTATCAGATGTATTGCCTGCCATCGAATTCTGAGAATGAGGAGGGAAAGTAGCAAAAATATGGAGATTATTTATTTGTATCGACTTTTAATAGCGGGAGTTTGTGGAGGAATTATTGGATATGAAAGACAGAATAGAAGAAAGATTGCTGGATTAAGAACCCATGTGATTGTAGCAGTGTCCTCGGCTTTGATGATTCTTTTGTCAAAATATGGTTTTCAGGATGTGGTTGGACAATATGTAAATGTAGATCCATCCAGGGTGGCATCAGGAGTTGTGACAGCAATTGGCTTTTTGGGCTCAGGGATGATTTTTATGAGGAACAATAACATAAGTGGGTTAACTACATCGGCAGGAATGTGGGCTACAGTGGGTGTTGGAATGGCTGTAGGAGCAGGTATGTATCTGCTGGGAATATCAGCTACGTTGATTGTATTGTTAGTTGAGCTTTTTCTGGGCAGGAAAGGAATTTTATCAAGAAGAGGAATAGAAATCCATCAAATTACTGTAGAGTTAAAAAACGATTTGAGAGAAAGAAGTTGTACAGTTTCTGATTTGAAAAGAGAGATAGAAAATTATGGTGGAAAAGTCAAGGGAATTACAGTCAAAAAGAAAGAAGATGGAGATTTGAAGGTACTTTTTCAAGCAGAAATATCACCAGACTGGGACTCAGTTAATTTTGTAGAAACGATGACTTTGAAAAGTGAAATTATGAAAGTAACTGTTTAATGATAAGAAAAATAGGGTGCACGCAAATGAGTTTTTTGTTTTGCGGCACCCTATTTTCACTTCTTTTTGTGAAACAACACCAGCATCCCTCCATACACCAGGCTGATAAAGCCGATCTGCACGGCAGCATTCAGAAAAACAGGAAGGGAGGACAGAGCGGGAATAAAAGCGCATAAGGCGAAATTGATTCCAAACGCGATCAAAAGAATCAGCACCGGTTTTACAACCATGGAAAAAACGTCCCAGCCAATAGGGGCGATGCGGTTAAGGCTTAAGCAGCACATAAGAGCCAGAGCCAGTTCGCTTGCCAGAAGCCCCCATAGATATCCTCGGATTCCAAAGGAGGGGATGGCAAAGAGGACAAAGAGCAGTCGAAGAATCATGGCGGCTACATTCTGGAAAAAAGTGGATGAGGTTTTTCCGAGGCCGTTCTGTATGCTTCCCAGCGTGGTTGCAAGGTACATAAAGGGGCAGAGCCAGCAGAGGGTGGTGATAAAGGCTCCGGCCTGCTGGTTGTGAAACAGGCTGGTTCCCAGCGTATTGCCAAAGCGGGTAAAAATGCCGATGCACAGGATTCCCATATAGCAGCTGCAGCGGATGGAAAGCGCCAGCATGGAAGAGATGCGCTCCTTATTTCCGCGCGACTGGGCTTCTGCCGCTGAGGGGAGCAGCAAAACTGCCATGGAATTTGTGATGGCAGAGGGAAAGAAGATAAAGGGCATGGCCATGCTGGTCAGGACGCCGTAAAGGGACAGGGCCTGGGGATCTGAAAGGCCAAATGCGGTTAAACGGTCCGGGATCCAGATGGCCTCCGCACTTCCAAGGATATTTAATACAAGACGGTTCCCCATCAGGGGCAGAGCCAGGATTAAAAGAGAGGACAGTACCTGAAAAAAGGAGTGTTCCGTCCCAAAGGAGTGTTCCGTCTCGGGGGAAGACGAATAAGGAGCCTGTGACAAAGGGGGAAGATTCTGGAAGCCTGGAGCAGGACGTTTTTCAGACCGGGGCGGAAATGCTCCCAGACACATAAGGGTAAAGAGAGCAGAGGCCATTTCACCGGCCAGATGGCCGTAAAAAGCCAGATCTACCGTAACAGGCCGGCCTTTTTCTGTCCAAACACAGACGATCAGCCACACAGTCACCATGCGTATTCCCTGTTCAGCCACCTGGGAAAGAGCAGGAACCCTTGTTTTCTGCATTCCATAATAGTATCCGTTAATACAGGCGTGAAGGGCGCAGAAAGGAACGGACAGAGCGATAACAGGAAGAAATGGGGCGCATCGGGGCTCTAAAAGCACATACCGGGCCAGGGGAGTGCGAAAGGAAGTGATGAGCCAGGCTAAGAGGACAGAAAGGCTTAGAGATACGGACAGGGCAGCCATAAGAGCCTTTTTGCCCTGAGATTGACGGGCAGCCACATATTGGCTTAGTGCGGTCTGGAGGGAACCGGCGCAGAGTGCAAAGCAGATGCCAAAAAGCGGGTGTACCATCTGATAAAGTCCCAGACCTTCCGCCCCAATGGTTCGGGAGAGATAGATCCGGTAGAAGAATCCCAGAATCCGGCAGATCAGGCCGGTAAAGGTCAGAAGAAGGGTGCCGGTAAGAAAGGCTTTTTTGCGGGGAGTCAGCTGGAACATGGTCGGGGCCTCCGAAACCGGAAAATTATTATTACTATATGAAAAGAATAAGAATATCAGAACCGAATTATTTTATAGTATTCCTATTGAAATTGTAGGAATACTATGGTATAGTAAGGACAGAATGAAAGAAACAGAAAGGCGGAGCGTTTTAATATGGAAAAAATGATATATCTTGATAATGCGGCAACCACAAAGACCCGTCCTGAGGTAGTAGAGGCCATGCTTCCCTATTTTACAGAATTCTATGGAAATCCTTCCTCTATATATACATTTTCAGCAAAAAGCAAAGAGGCTGTAACAAAAGCCAGAGAGATCATAGCAGACTCCCTGGGAGTAAAGAGCAATGAAATCTATTTCACAGCAGGAGGAAGCGAAGCGGATAACTGGGCCCTGGTGGCTGCGGCAGAGGCTTATGAAGCCAAGGGGAAGCACATTATCACAAGTAAAATTGAACATCATGCCATCCTTCATACCTGTGAATATCTGGAAAAAAGAGGGTATGAGGTCACTTATCTGGATGTGGATGAAAATGGCGTAGTAAAGCTGGATGAGCTGAAAAAGGCCATCCGCCCGGATACCATTCTTATTTCTATCATGTTTGCAAACAATGAGATCGGAACCATTGAGCCGATTAAGGAGATCGGAGCCATTGCAAAGGAGCACGGTATCCTGTTTCATACCGATGCGGTACAGGCATACGGCCATGTGCCCATTTCAGCGGACGAGTACAACATCGACATGCTCAGCGCCAGCGGCCACAAGATAAACGGCCCCAAGGGAATCGGCTTTCTGTATATCCGAAAGGGCGTAAAGATCCGTTCCTTTATCCACGGCGGAGCCCAGGAGCGCAGACGCAGGGCGGGAACGGAAAATGTTCCAGGCATTGTGGGCTTTGGAAAAGCGGTTCAGCTTGCCATGGATGAGATGGAAGAGCGGACCAAAAAGGAAGTTGAGATGCGGGAGTATCTTATGGAAAAGGTGCTGCGGGAGGTTCCCTTTACCCGGATCAACGGTTCCCGTACCAGCCGTCTGCCGAATAATATCAATTTTGCCTTCCAGTTTATTGAGGGTGAGTCCCTTTTGATCAAGCTGGATATGGCCGGAATCTGCGGTTCCAGCGGATCGGCCTGTACCTCAGGCTCCTTAGATCCTTCCCATGTGCTTCTTGCCATTGGTCTTCCCCATGAGATTGCCCACGGCTCTCTGCGTCTGACCTTAAGTGAGGAAAATACCATGGAGGAAATGGATATAACAGCAGATAAGATTAAGGAAATCGTAGCATATTTAAGAGAGCTTTCCCCTCTGTATGAGGATTATATGAGAAAACACAGCCGTTAAAGGGCGAAAATGACGAACAAGGAGAAGAGACGATGTATACAGAAAAAGTAATGGATCATTTTGAACATCCCAGAAACGTAGGAGAGCTTGAGAATCCAAGCGGCGTAGGAACGGTGGGGAATCCCAAGTGCGGCGACATCATGCGTATTTATCTGGATATTGACGAAAACCAGATTATCCGGGATGTAAAGTTTAAAACCTTTGGCTGCGGAGCTGCCGTAGCAACCAGCAGCATGGCAACAGAGCTTGTAAAGGGAAAAACGGTGCAGGAAGCCATGCAGGTTACAAATAAAGCTGTGATGGAAGCACTTGACGGACTGCCTCCTGTTAAGGTACACTGTTCATTGTTAGCAGAGGAGGCCATTCACGCCGCCCTCTGGGATTATGCACAGAAAAACGGTATTACCATTGAGGGTCTGGAAAAGCCCAAGGATAATATCGAAGAAGAGGAAGAAGAGGAAGACTATTGAGCAAAAAAGTTGTAGTAGGCATGTCCGGAGGAGTCGATTCCTCCGTGGCAGCCTGGCTGTTAAAGGAGCAGGGTTATGATGTGATCGGAGTAACCATGCAGATATGGCAGGATGAGGATACCGAGGTCCAGGAGGCAGAGGGAGGCTGCTGCGGTTTGAGCGCAGTAGATGACGCCCGCAGAGTCGCCATGGAACTGGGTATCCCTTATTATGTTATGAATTTTAAAGAGGAATTTAAGTGCAGGGTAATGGATTATTTTGCCCAGGAGTATCTGGCGGGGCGCACCCCCAATCCATGTATCGCCTGCAACCGCTATGTGAAATGGGAGTCCCTGCTGCAGAGAAGCCTTGCGATCGGGGCGGACTGCATTGCAACAGGCCATTATGCAAGGATTGCAAAGCTGGAAAACGGCCGTTTTGCCCTTGAAACCTCTGTGACGGCGGCAAAGGATCAGACCTATGCCCTTTATAATCTGACCCAGGATCAGCTGTCAAGGACATTGATGCCGGTAGGAGATTACACAAAGGATGAGATCCGCCAGATGGCCCAGAAGCTGGGCCTTCCGGTGGCATCCAAGCCGGACAGCCAGGAAATCTGTTTTATTCCGGATCACGACCATGCCTCCTTTATTGAGAATTATACAGGCAAAGAATCAAAGCCCGGAAATTTTGTAGATCTTAAGGGAAATGTGATCGGCCGCCATAAGGGCATTACCCATTATACGGTCGGCCAGAGAAAGGGCTTAAATCTGGCTATGGGCCATCCGGTCTTTGTCACGGCCCTGCGTCCGGAGACAAACGAGGTGGTGATCGGGGACAGTCAGGATGTATTTACCAGTACCGTGCGCTGCAATAGGCTCAACTGGATGGCTGTGGACGGGCTTCACGGCAGAGAGACGAGAGTGAAGGCCAAAATCCGCTACAATCACGGCGGAGCTATGTGCACTATCCGCGAAATAGAAAATGGAGAGGTAGAATGCAGGTTCGATGAGCCTGTACGGGCTGCGGCTCCGGGACAGGCTGTGGTATTTTATGAAAATGGCTATGTAGTGGGAGGAGGAACTATCCTATGAGGCAGAGGGGCGGAGCAGAACGCGCAAAAACAGTCCGAATGTTTTTCTGGAAGAGAGGTGTTTTAGCCGCTGCAATGGCCGCGCTTATTTTATCAGGCTGTTCAGAGTATGAGTCCAGTGAAGAACTGCGGGCACAGGCCAGTACAGAGGCGCAGGCTGATGGAGAAGTACAGGCTGCTGCAGAAGTTTGGACATCCAAACAGACGGAGACCGGAGCGGATATTTCCGGCCGCTCCCAGTCCAGAACACGGGCTGCAGTGCCGGAATTTGAAACGGTTTCCGATCGTGTTTATGTAAATACAGAGGGCGGCGCCATAGCTGAAAATGGCAGGCAGGTTTTATTGGATCCGAACTGGGATTATGCAGAGTTTGCAAAGATTACCTCCGGAACGGCGGTTCTCTATCAGAGCCAGACGGCAGAGAGAAAGAACCTTACCATCTGCGTCAATGCAGGTCATGGTACCAAAGGAGGCGCTTCTGTAAAGACTCAGTGTCATCCAGACGGCAGCCCCAAGGTCACAGGAGGCACTACGGGAGCGGGAGCTGTGACAGCCGCGGCGGTATCCGGCGGCATGACCTTTGACGACGGTACGCCTGAGAGCAGCGTTACCCTTTCCATGGCGCTCATTTTAAAGGATAGGCTGCTGGCAAAGGGCTATGATGTGCTGATGATCCGTGAAACAGAGGATGTCCAGCTGGATAATATCGCCAGAACACTTATCGCCAATAATGCCAGCGACTGCCACATTGCGCTTCACTGGGATTCCACCTCCAGCAATAAAGGAGCCTTTTACATGAGTGTTCCAAACAATGCCGCTTACCGGAATATGGAGCCGGTAAAATCAAACTGGCAGAAGCACAACGCGCTGGGAGAAAGCCTGGTTGCGGGGTTAAAGGAAAAGGGGGTTAAGATCTTTTCCGGCGGCTCCATGGAGATGGATCTGACCCAGACCTCCTATTCTACCGTTCCGTCTGTGGACATTGAATTGGGAGATAAGGCCTCTGACCATTCCCAGGCCGCGTTAAAACAGCTGGCGGATGGCCTGGCAGCCGGTATAGACCAGTATTTTGCCGGATAGGGAACAGATGAAAAAATATCAGAATTCTTAAGAGAAAAGATGAAATCGTAAGAAATATATTTGCGTTTTACATGGACAGCAGAGCTGTTTTGGAGTACAATAGCAGTATCATCAGTGACAATTTAAGAGGAATTTCTTTACCGAGGAGGTTACGCTATGAGAAAAATGAAACGTTTCTTTGCTGTCCTGCTATCAGCCGCGCTGCTTTGCCCTATGACCGCCTACGCAGATAATTCTGAGGATGCAAAAGCTCTTTATCACCAGGTATCCGAAACTCAGAAATCCATTACAGACATGAACGCCTTTGCTGATTTTAAGATTTCCATCGGAGGCAGTATCCTGGAGGATACAGGCGTAGATGCCATGAATCTGCGTATGGAAATGAATATGAAGATGAACCATATGACAGAGCCTCAGCAGATGCGCTACATGATGTATTCCCGTACGACTATGGACGGCATGGAAGAACCGATGATCATTTCCGCATATTATCAGGACGGCTGCTACTATCAGGATTCCATGGGACAGAAGGTAAAGATGCCTATGGATATAGGAACTATGATGGAGCAGAGCATGGCATCCGCTATGGCCTTTGAGGATGAGTTTGAGAATTATTTATCCAATTTCCGTTTATGGGATGAGGGAGAAAATAAGGTGATCGGCTTTGTGGCTGAAGCCGACCAGATGAATGAATATTTCCAGATGGTGATGAGTTCTACCGGCATGAGCGGACTGTTAGATACGGCAGGCATTACCATGGGCGATGTGATCTATGAATATGTGATTGATCCGGCAGGAAACTGCATTAAGATGCGCATGAAGATGGATATGGCAATGGAAGCAGATGGTGAAAGCATCACCATGAAGCTGGACGGCGATATCGGCATCGCAGACCCGGGCCAGCCCGTAGAGGTTCCCACAGTTCCTGATCCGGAGGCATATCAGGATTTTGAAACTCTGATCGCAGAGGCTGTACAGGCAGAGCAACAGTAAAAAGACAGGAAATTTAAAAGCAGGTTATGAAGAACCGGCGCAGACCAAAAGCGCCGGTTCTTTTTCCTGAACTAATTGCACCCTTTTGCGGAATGTGGTACAATTTTACAAGAATGTGTTGATAAGGAGAAAATGAAAATGAGTGATACGCAAAACACCGTTGCAGCTGTAAAGAAGGAGCTTCTTACCCGGCTGGGACATGACGCTGATATTTTTGTACTGATTTCCCTGTGCACAAGGGAACCGTATGTGGTATGTGATCCGGAAACCTTTGATGACGAGGTATTCTTATACTTAAATGAGGAGGAGGCAAAAACAGCAGCAGCCGGCCTCGCAGAGCAGAAGATCCCTGTTTCCGTTGCAAAGGTAAACGGTAAGGATATGCTGGTATTTTTTACCAGTCTTTATGCTATGGGCGTGAATGCCCTGATCGTGGAGATGAACGGGGAAAAGGCTTCCATGCAGGTAGGAGATATTGTAAAGCGCAAGTCTCCGGATGATATGCCCCAGGGAACCGTGTGGGTGGAAAATCCATCCCTTCATCTGACTGCCATCTATCTGGCTCAGGAGATGAGACGGCCGGCAGCTGAGGCAGAAGCAGAGGCGCGGGCAGAACGGATCAAAGAGCTCAATGAGGAGCTGACAGCCGATTTCCGCAAGGGCAGCTATATTTTTGCCATTCAGAAAGAGGAGAAGGGGATTCCTCTTGTAAAGATGAAGGACGGACAGCTGTTCCAGCCTGCTTTTACAGATATTCTGGAGTTCCAGAAATTTAACCGCGACAATAAGCTGCGCCCGGTTGTGGTGGAGGCAGAAAAGGTGCCTACCGTACTGGCGGCTGAAGCAGGCGGCATTATTTTAAATGTGCTGGGAGTAAACCTTCCTTTGACTGTAAACCGTCCGGGGGTTCAGAGACCGGAAGCACCTGCGGCTGAAGCTGTGCCTGAGCAGGCATGAAAAAAACAGTTGTAGGTCTGTTGGCCCATGTAGACGCCGGAAAGACTACCCTGTCGGAGGCTATCCTTTACGGTGCCGGAGCCATCCGCAGGCTGGGGAGAGTGGACGACAGGGATGCGTTTTTAGATACCTTTGAGCTGGAGCGGGCCAGAGGGATTACCATTTTCTCCAAACAGGCCGTTTTTTCCATGGGCGATACGGAAGTGACCCTTATGGATACACCGGGCCATGTGGATTTTTCAGCAGAAATGGAGCGCACCCTTCAGATCCTGGACTATGCCGTTCTGGTGATCAATGGAGCGGACGGCATCCAGGGCCATACGGAAACGCTGTGGAGGCTGCTAAAGCGCTATCAGATTCCGGCCGTTTTGTTTGTCAACAAAATGGATCAGGCGGGTACGGATAAGGAGCGCCTGATGGCAGAGCTAAAGGATCGTCTGGATGAGGGCTGTGTGGATTTCGGAGGCTGGCAGGCAGATGGGGGAGAATGGAATCCCGGAACAGACGAGAGGGAGAGCTTTGCAGAGAACCTGGCGGTCTGTGATGAGGCGGTGCTGGAAACATATCTGGAGACAGGAGAGATTGGCAGGGAGGAGATTATCCGCATGACAGCCGGCCGGAAGCTTTTTCCTGTATTTTTCGGATCAGCCCTTAAGATGAAGGGGATCGAGAGCTTTTTAAGGGGGCTTTTTGAAATTGTCCGGGCTCCGGAGGGAAGCTCTTCTTTTGGTGCCAAAATCTATAAAATATCCAGAGACAGTCAGGGAAACCGTCTGACCCATTTAAAGGTTACCGGAGGAGTCCTTCGTGTGAAGGATGCGCTGATCGGGGAAGAAAAGGTCAACCAGATCCGGATTTATTCCGGATCAAAGTATGAGACGGTTCAGGAGGCGCAGACAGGTACGGTCTGCGCAGTTACCGGCCTTCTTTCCTCTGCTCCGGGACAGGGGCTGGGAGCAGAGGCTGCTTCTGAGCTTCCGGTACTGGAACCGGTGCTGACCTATCGCATTCTTCTTCCGGAAGGTACGGATGTGCATAAAAGCCTCCGGGATCTGCGCCAGCTGGAGGAGGAGGAGCCGGAGCTTCACATCCTCTGGGAAGAGGCCACAGGCGAGATCAAGGCTCAGGTTATGGGTGAAGTACAGATCGAGATTTTAAAAACACTGATCCGTGAGCGGTATGGTCTTGAGGCAGAGTTCGGCACGGGAAATATCGTGTATAAGGAAACAATCCTGGAGCCCATAGAGGGCGTGGGCCATTTTGAACCTCTGCGCCATTATGCGGAGGTGCATCTTCTTCTGGAGCCTGGGGAACCGGGAAGCGGCCTGCAGTTTGACACAGTCTGCAGCGAGGATGTGCTGGACCGGAACTGGCAGAGGCTGGTGCTGACCCATCTGGAGGAAAAACGTCACAGAGGCGTTCTTACAGGGGCTGAGATTACGGATATGCGGATTACCCTTTTAACCGGACGGGCCCATATTAAGCACACAGAGGGAGGGGATTTCCGCCAGGCGACGTACCGGGCTCTGCGCCAGGGGCTGCGTGCGGGAAAATGCCGCCTGCTGGAGCCGTATTATGGGTTCCGTATGGAGATTCCTGCGGAGAATCTGGGACGGGCAATGGCAGATATAGAGCGGAAAAACGGCGTATTTGATCCTCCGGAAACCGAAGGGGATATGGCGGTTCTTACAGGAAAAGGGCCGGTGGTGAATCTGAGGGATTATCAGAGAGAGGTCACTGCCTATACAAAGGGAAGAGGACGGCTGTCCTTGTGGTACAGGGATTATGAGCCCTGCCACAATGAGGAGGAGATCATCGGCCAGGCAGGATATGATCCGGAGGCAGACCTGGAAAATCCAACCGGTTCTGTATTCTGCTCCCATGGAGCCGGTTTTGTGGTACCCTGGGATCAGGTGGAGGACTATATGCATCTGGAAAGTCCTTTAAAGAAGAAACAGGCGGAGAATGAGGCTGAAAGGAAAGTATCTGCCGCGGATGTCCGTTCCAACGGTTCGGAGCCGGGCCGTGTTTTGGGCGGTGCAGGAGGCTCCTGGACGGATGATAAGGAGCTGGAAGCTATTTTCGAGCGCACCTTCGGCCCGGTACGCCGGAAAAATCCTGGCCAGGAGGGAGCGAGAAGCCGGGTTTTTGCCAGTGAAAAGAAAAGAAAGCCGGAAGAAAAAAAAGAGGAAGAAACAGAGTACCTTCTTGTGGACGGCTATAATATTATTTTCGCCTGGGAGGAACTCAGGGAGCTGTCGAAAACGACCATTGAGGGCGCCCGCCACCGTTTGATGGATATTCTGTGCAATTATCAGGGCTATAAGAAATGTACGCTGATCCTGGTATTTGACGCTTACAAGGTTTCAGGGAATACAGGGGAAGCGCTGGACTACAACAACATCCATGTAGTATACACCAAAGAGGCGGAAACAGCGGATCAATATATTGAAAAGCTGGCTCACCGCATTGGGCGGAAGTACAGCGTGACCGTGGCTACCTCAGACGGTTTAGAGCAGCTGATCATTTACGGACAGGGCTGCCGCCTGATGTCTGCAAAAGATCTGAGAGAGGATATTGAGTGGACGGAGCAGCTGATCCGCGAGGAGAAAAAACGCCTGGGAGCACCTGGCAAACATTACCTGTTTCAGGGAGCAGATAAAGAGCTGAATGATTATCTGGAAGAGATCCGGCTGGGACGAAAGGAAACAAAAACACAGGAGTAGTGTGCGCCTCAGACGTACATATTCGGAAAAGAGAGATAAGAAATGCTGTATACATATCCCCATTATTACAGAATGTTTCAGTGTATCGGGTCAAAATGTCCCGATACCTGTTGTGCCGGATGGGCAATTATGATTGATGATAAGGCCTTAAAACGGTACCGGCAGACAGAGGGTTCCTTTGGAAACCGCCTGCATAATTCCATTGACTGGAAGGAGGGCTCCTTTCTGCGCTATGAAGGGCGCTGTGCCTTCTTAAATGAGGAAAATCTCTGCGATCTTTATATTGAACAGGGAAAGGACAGCCTGTGCCGGACCTGCAGGCAGTATCCCCGCCATACAGAGGAATTTGAGGGCTGCCGTGAGATTTCTCTGTGTCTTTCCTGTCCGGTGGCTGCAGAACTGATCCTTGGCTGTAAGGAACCGGTCCGCTTTCTGGAAAAGGAGGATGAGCGGGAGGAAACCTATGAGGACTTTGATTTTTTCCTGTATACAAAGCTCATAGATGCCAGAAGCCTTATTTTTAAACTGCTCCAGGATCGGAAGACGCCGGTTTCCCTGCGGCTTTCCATGGTGCTGGCTTTGGGCCATGACTTTCAGGGAAGGATTCGGAGAAACCGGCTTTATGAAGCCGACGCCCTGTTTGCCAGATATGAACGGGAGGATCGGATCAGGTATTTTGAAGAAAAGAAAATTCAGGGAAGCCGGTATGATTTTCTTAAAAAGCTGTTTTCCCTTTTGGGGGAAATGGAACCCTTAAACCTCAAATGGCCTTCCAGAAGGGGGAAAATCGAAGGCTCTCTTTACGGAAATGGGGAAGAGGCTTATAAAAAGGCCTGGAACGTATGTTTAAAGGCCTGTCCTGAACTTGAATTATGGACTGAGCAGCTGATGGTATACTTTGTATTTACCTACTTTTGCGGAAGCGTTTACAATGAAAATCCCTATGGAAAGCTTAAAATGGCCCTGGCCTCTGTACTGATCATTCAGGATATGGCTTTAGAGCGTTTTATGGAGCAGGGAAGCCTGGATGTAAAGGCCATGGCGGATGCAGCACACACCTATTCCAGAGAGGTGGAGCATTCAGACGAAAACCGCCTGCTCTTGGAGGAGCGCCTTACAAAGGATCCGCGGTTTGGATTGAGGGATTTTCTGGGGGCCATGCTGTAAGGGATTAAGCCTGTAAAATGCAGAAACAAACGTTCAAAGGAATGGACATTCCGCCGGGAAAGGATTATAATAAAAAGAGTGTCTGCTTCTGGCAGAAAAGGAAACTGAAATTTGGAAGGAGAATATGATCATGAGCGAATGTAATCATGACTGCGGTTCCTGCAGCGCAAACTGTGAGAGCCGTACAACAGATAAAACAAGCTTTTTAGAGGCTCTGGCTCCGGAAAGCAAGGTGAAAAAGGTCATCGGCATTGTCAGCGGAAAGGGCGGCGTGGGCAAATCCCTTGTAACCTCCATGCTGGCTGTAAGCATGAACCGCAAGGGCCATCACACAGCCATTCTGGATGCGGATATTACAGGCCCTTCGATCCCCATGGCCTTTGGCGTGGCAGACGAGAGACCGGCTGTGACTCCGGACGGACGTCTGATGATTCCGGCAAAATCCTTAGAGGGCGTGGAGATCATGTCTGCCAATCTGCTTCTTGAAAACGCCACAGATCCCGTGATCTGGAGAGGTCCTGTGATCGCAGGCGCTGTAAAGCAGTTCTGGACGGAAACCCTGTGGCAGGACGTGGACTATATGTTTGTGGATATGCCTCCGGGAACCGGCGACGTGCCTCTGACGGTTTTCCAGTCTCTTCCGGTAGACGGAATTATCATCGTTACCTCTCCTCAGGAGCTGGTAAGCATGATCGTGGCAAAGGCTGTTAATATGGCAAAGAAGATGGATATCCCCATTCTGGGAGTAGTGGAGAACATGAGCTATCTGGAATGTCCGGACTGCAAAAAACACATCCATGTATTTGGCGAAAGCCATGTGGAGCAGGCAGCACAGGAAAATGGCTTAAAGGTTCTGGCTCAGATCCCGATCGATCCGAAGATCGCTCAGATGGTTGACGGCGGACGGGTAGAGTACATCGAGATGCCATGGTTTGAAAAGGCTGCAGAAGCAGTGGAAGCTCTGTAGGACAATATGAGGTGGCAAAATCAATGAATACGAATCTTAGCCCCAACAGCGAACTTCACCAGTCCATCGTCCGTGTTCCGGATGTGGCCCAGGTTCCGGATATCTGGCTGGATCAGGCAAGACAGTTCCAGCAGGTGATGATGCACTATACCTGCGCCATCCGGGAGGTAAAAACGAAGCTGGAGGTCTTAAATGACGAGCTTTCGGTAAAGAACCAGAGAAACCCCATTGAGATGATCAAGTCTCGTGTGAAAAAGCCGTTGAGTATTGTGGAAAAGCTGCAGCGCCGGGGACTGGAGGTATCTCTGGAATCTATGGTTAAAAACCTGGATGACGTGGCGGGAGTACGGATTATCTGCTCTTTTGTGGATGATATTTACGAAGTGGCAGAGATGCTGGTGCGCCAGGATGATGTAAAGGTGATCGCGGTAAAGGATTATATCAAAAATCCAAAGCCCAACGGCTACCGCAGCTATCACATGATCGTGGAGGTTCCCGTATTTTTTACGGATTCCAAGCGTTTTATCCGCGTAGAGGTCCAGATCCGCACCATTGCTATGGATTTCTGGGCCAGTCTGGATCATGAGCTGAAATACAAAAAGTCATTTGTAGATACAGACGGGGAGATCAGCGGGGAATTAAAAGAATGCGCCGATGTGATTGCCCAGACAGATGAAAAGATGCTGGAGATCCGAAAGCGCATTGAAGCTCAGGGAGTAGAGGTGCGCCGGGATTAGGCGCGGTGTATTCCGTTTAATAAAGATAAAAGGACAGGGTTTCAGTGATATGAAACCCTGTTTTTTTATACAGGGCCATGGCGGGAAGATTCTCTCCCGATACCTGGAGACGGACAGAGGAAAATCCAAGGGCTTTCAGCCGGGGGAAAAGATGGTGCAGAAAAGTCAAAGCCCGTCCCTGTCCGCGAAACGCCTCTTCGGTAAAGAGCTGATACAGATAGATCGAGGAGCCGTGAGCGGAGAGAAGGCAGGATACATGAGGGCAAGAGGCCATTCCTTCTGTTCCCTGAAAGGAAACGGTAAGCTCGTCTGAAAAATCGGCCTCTGTTTTCAGGCGGGCAGATGAAAGGTTTTGAAATGAATATTCCATCATGTATTCATCAAAGGCTTTTTCGGCTTCAATGGAGTTGAGAACCTGTAGCCAGAGTGTCTGCGTGGGACGGACGGAAAAGAAAAGGTCATCCTCTCCGGGACAGTTCCCCTTTTGGCAGGCATTTGCCAGCAGAGCGGAAAAAATCCCCTTCCTGCGGTAAGCTGGATGAACGAAAGGGATTCCTTCCCAGGAATGAAGATCCGTTTGGAACAGGAGCAGGCAGCCGGTCAGTTCGTCATTTTCATCAGCAGCCAGCCAGAGGCCGTCTGCATCTGCCGGCAAAGCGCCGGGAAGGCAGGGGGACGGAAAACAGAGATCGAAAAGAGCGGAAAGCTTTAAATGCCGCCTATGCTCCAGTGCGTCAGCGTAAAAAAATTTCATAGAATTCAGATCCTTTCCGGATATGTTTTCTTTTATTGTAATCGGCCATTGTCCGGAATGCAAGACCGGGTGGATTGTATTTCCTTTGTATTTTATGAATTCAGGCCTTGCGCCTGAAAATGGGTGGTGATAGAATAGGACGGCGTATAGGATGGTTGGGAGAGTACATATAAAACAGCAGGAGGAATCCATATGAAGTATGTAAAACAAATTGGCATTATCCTGGGGGTCACCCTGGCAGGAGAGGCCCTCAGCCACTTTCTTCCGTTTCCAGTACCGGCAGGCGTATACGGCCTTTTTTTAATGCTGACAGCCCTGATGAGCGGGATCGTGAAGCTGGAAAGCGTAGAGGGGACCGGAAATTTTCTCATGGATACCATGAGCATGATGTTTATTCCGGCTACCGTAGGGATTATTGAAAGTGCAGACCAGCTGCGGGAGGTGCTCCTGCCGTTTCTGCTTATTATTGCCACGTCAACGGTGATCGTCATGGCAGTTACGGGAACAGTGGCCCAGAGAATGGTGGAGAGCGGAAATAAGAAAGAGGAGGACTAAGAGGATGAAGGAAATACTGAAGGAATTTTTGGAACAGTCACAGTATTGGGGATTTGTATTCAGTGTCGGAGCGTATTTGTCTGCCTGCTGGCTGAAAGAAAAGACAAGGCTTGCTCTTTTAAATCCGCTTCTGGTGTCAGCGGCTGTTATCATTGTTTTTCTTTTGGGAACAGGCGTGGATTATGCGGTCTACAGTCAAAGTGCATCCGGTTTAAGCTGGCTTTTAACACCGGCCACGGTGTGCCTGGCGATCCCTCTTTATAAGCAGCTCCATCTGCTGAAAAAATACGGAGCGGCTGTATTTGCAAGCATTGGATCAGGAGTGGCAGCCAGCGTGGTGAGCATTTTTCTCATGTGCCAGCTGATGGGGCTTTCCCATGTAAATTATGTAACGCTGCTTCCAAAGTCCATTACCACGGCTATCGGAATGGGAGTCAGTGAGGAGGCGGGGGGGATCGTTACCTTGACTGTTATGAGTATTATCCTCACAGGTGTGATCGGAAATGTACTGGGAGAACTGGTATTTCGCATCACGGGGGTGCGCCACCCCATTGCCAGGGGGCTGGCTTTAGGCACCAGCGCTCATGCCATTGGTACCGCTAAGGCGCTGGAGCTGGGGGAGATTGAAGGGGCTATGAGCAGTCTCTCCATCGCTGTGGCAGGTTTGATGACCGTGATCGCAGTTCCGATTGCAGCAAATCTGATATAGGGTTGGTCTTGCAATTCTCGTCTGGTGGTGATAAAATAAACAAACATTCGCACAAAACAAATATATTTTATACAAATAGCACAAAGGAGGGGGCTGCAGCGTGTTCCAATTAGATGAATTTATGAATGGGCTGGATCGTCTGTATGAGAACGGACGTATGGATCTGGCAGAAGAATATCTTACAGAAGGCATGAAAACAGCGAGGCAGGCAGATGACAAGGGGGGCATTCTGGCTGTTTTAAATGAACTGATAGGATATTATCGTGTAAGGGGAGAGTATGAAAAATGTGTGCTTTGTGCGAAAGAGGCGATGGAGCTGGTGAGGGAACTGGGGCTTTCCGGAACGCTTCATCACGGAACTACTTGTTTGAACGCAGCCACCGGCTTTCGTGCGGCGGGAAGGTATGAGGAAGCAGAAGCAGCTTACAGGGAAGCCGAAAAGGTATATGCTTCTCTTTTAGAGGAGCCGGATTACCGTCTGGCGGGCCTTCACAATAATCTGAGCCTTCTGTATGCGGAAACCGGACGGCTTTCGGAGGCAGAGAAAAGGGGCTTAAAGGCGCTTGATATGATCCGCCGTCTTCCTGACGCTCAGGCAGAGTGTGCTACAACGCTGACCAATCTGGGAAATATCTGCTTTAAGATGCACCGCACAGCCAGAGGCGCACGGTATATGAAGGAGGCGGCAGCGCTTTTTGAAAACCTTCCCGGAAATCCGGATCCCCATTACCCTTCTGCTCTGGCTGGTCTGGCGGAAGCCTGTTTTCATCGGGGCGAACTGGATGAGGCGGAAGCGTATTACAGACAGGCTATGGAGCTCATCAACCGTCTGTACGGAAAAAATGACGGATGGCAGACGTTAAACCGCAACCGGGAACAGGTTCTTGATGTGAAAGCCCGAAGAGAGGCCTTTGAAAAGAGCGGGATCTGCGGACTGGATCTGGCAAGGAGCTTTTATGAACAGAAGGGCCGTCCTATGCTGCTGGAAAAATATCCTGCCTACGCGGACCGGATTGCCGCAGGCCTGGCGGGAGAAGGCTCAGAATGTCTGGGATTGGATGATGTATATTCTACAGATCACGATTTTGGTCCCGGCTTCTGTTTCTGGCTTACAAAAGAGGACTATGAAGCAATCGGAGAACAGCTTCAGGCAGATTATGACAGGCTGGCAGAGAGTTTTAAGGGGATTCCCGTGCGAAATACGACAAAAGAGGGAGCGGGCCGCGTGGGAGTGATCGAAATCGGTGCTTTTTACAAAAGGCTTACCGGTCTGGAACATGCTCCAGACTGCAAAACGGCTGAGGGCATGGCCGCATGGAACAGGATCCCTCCGGAGCAGTTAAGAACTGCGGTCAGCGGAGCTATTTTTGAAGATAAACTGGGAGAATTTACCAGACGCAGGAGGGAATTTGAAGCCTGTCCGGAAAAGGTACGCCTGTACCGTCTGGGACTTTGTCTGGGAAAAATGGCCCAGTCCGGACAGTATAATTATGAGCGGGGCCGCCGCAGAAGGGATATTGGGATGATGCAGGCCAGCCTTGCAGAGTTTATTCAGGCTTCTGCAGAGGCGGGATATCTTTTAAACCGCCAGTATATGCCTTTTTATAAGTGGAGATTGCGGGCTATGGAGGCGTTTATCTGTGTGCAGGAGCTTAAGGGAGCGCTGGAACAGCTGGCAGGCAGCCGTCCGGACGAGGAGGAAACAGAGGAGCGGATTGAGAATGTCTGCGGGATTATTTTAGATGAACTGAAGAAGCAGGGGCTGACAGACAGTGACGAGCTGTTTTTAGAGCGCCAGAAGGCGGAAGTTTTATCGCGGATGGAAAAACTTTCTGGGGAGAAAACACAAAAAGAGGAGAAATCTTCTGAATTTGATGCTGCTCCGTCAAAGGAAATCAGGACTCTGGCAGATGAGATTACCGCTATGGAGTGGCAGCAGTTTACACAGGTGAAAAATCAGGGCGGACGGGCTTCCTGTCAGGAAGATCCTTACACTTTTGACATTATGCGCAAAAGCCAGTTTTATACCTGGGATCTGCCGGTGTTGGAAAGTTATCAGGAAGATTTAAAAGAGGCCAAACAATCAGGCTGGAACCTTTTGACGGAAAAGTATGCCAGGATGATGGAGCATACTGCGCCGGAGGAATATGATGCATTAAAGGACCGTCTGCCTTACAGGGATCCGGCAAGAAAAGTCCTGGAGGAGCTGCTCGTCTCCCTTATGATGGACTGGACAAGGGAAACAGCAGAAAAATTCCCCTCAGTTATGTCTATGGGGCGCAGCCTTTCTGCATCAGAGGACGGGATGTTCAATACTTCAAGTGAAACGTATCTAAAAGGCGAGCTTGGTACATATTCCGACAAAACCTTAAAGCTTTATGCAGCCATGCTTTTAAAGCGGATGAAGGATGGGCGCAATCCGGTCCGGGAAACGCTGGAGCATACAGTGGCTTTTTACGGATATCCTTCCCTTGAGGAAGCGGAGCAGAAGCTTGGCAGGAGATAGGAAAAGGAGGTATAGGGGTTATGGCGGCAAACAAACTGTATTCCATCGGGGAAGTAAGCAAGCTGTGCAATATCTCTACAAAGGCTCTCCGCTTTTATGATAAGATCGGCGTGATCGCGCCGGATGAGGTAGGTGAGAACGGTTACCGTTATTACACCCTGGATACCATTCTCCGGATCCCTATTTTAAAATATTACAAGCAGATGGGGTTTCGGCTGGAGGAGATGCAGGGGCTGGTAAAGGGCGGAGATTACTATGTGGTAGGCTCCTGCTTTCGCAGCAAGATCAATGAGCTGCGGGAGCAGGAACATGCAATCCACAACAGCTATGTATCTGTAAAGGACTGGTATGAACTGATCCAGGAGGCAAGGGCAGTGCTTTACAATAAAATCCAGGAAGTGGGAATGCGCTATGTAAGTGAGGATCATTACTGCTATATGGATCAGGAGTTTGAATATCACTACATGGATTCGATTATCAATATTCCCTGGGTCAATTATCTGGACACGGTAAAAAATGAGATCACCGGGCCGGTAATCCTGGAATTTCCATCCTGGAAGGAAAAGATGAAACGAACCTGCAGACAGGCCAGGATTATGCAGAAACCCATCCATCCCTGCTGCTGCGGAACGAATGAGATCAATTTCGGCGGCTTTCTGGCAGCGACGATCTATCATGTGGGCTCCCATGACCGGATCGAGGAAAGCTATCAGAAGCTGGCGGAATGGGCGAAAGCAAAGGGGGCATCCCTGGGGCCGAATGTTTATGAACGGTATGTGGTAGATTACTGGACCACTGCAAATGAGGATGAATTTGTGACAGAGATTATTCTGCCCATACGAATTTTAGAGGAATAAAACAAAAACCTTCCCCATAGGGGAAAAGAATGGAAAGAGCTTTCACTTACAGGAAAACTTCTTTCAGGGATAAAAAGCAGAAGGAAAACCCTTCTGCTTTTTTGTGTACGCCGGTTTCTTCGTCATATTGCTGTGAAAAAAGTAACGATATTATGCGATATATACAATAAAAGATGGAGAAATCGTCTGTTGAAAAATTGATAAATTACACTTGACCTTCCACATATGGGAATGGATTATACTAAATGTACAGAAAATGTATGCTTTTTGTGAAAAGATCATGCATACTGCGCGCGCTGGCTGTAAAAAAGAAGAAAAAGAAGGAGAAGAAACATGAAGTACGATGCATTAGGAATGATCGAGACAAAGGGACTTGTAGCATCTATTGAAGCAGCAGATGCCATGGTAAAGGCTGCCAATGTAACTCTGATCGGCAAGGAAAAAGTAGGAGGCGGCCTGATCACAGTTCTGGTAAGAGGCGATGTAGGCGCGGTTAAGGCAGCTACAGATGCAGGCGCTGCTGCAGCCCAGAGGATCGGAGAGCTGGTATCCGTTCATGTAATCCCACGTCCCCACGGAGAAGTGGAGACCATCCTTCCGGGAGGCGGAAAGGCAGAATAATCAAAGGAGAGAAACGCAATGAGCGGCAATATGACAAACACATCTGCTGCGGATATGAAGATGAAGCAGCTGAGCAAAAAATTCCGCGTAACAGGCCTTACAGCAGGAGCTCTTTCCGGCCTTACATACGGAATCTATACGACTTTGGTATTGGTTGCGGGCTATTATGAACCACTTGTAAGTGCGGTTGGTATCCTGGCAGCCCCTTATGTATGTTCCGGACTGAACGATCTGTTCGCCGGTATCTGGCTTACGATCTACAATGCAAAAAAGGGACGTCTGGCAGAGATTGGACGTACAGCCAATACCTTCCCAGGAAAGATGATGATCCTGGGAGCACTTTTGGGCGGCCCTATCGCTAACGGCGCTTATCTGGTAGGCCTGGCTCTGGCCGGTGCTTATGCGATCCCCATTTCTGCAACCTGCGGCCTGTTCGGCGCTCTGTTTGCATGGATTTTCTTAAAGCAGCGTCCAACCAAGCGTGTGGTAGCAGGTATGCTTACCTGTGTGGCAGGCGCTATCATTATCAACTGGGTAAAACCGGAAGGCAGCCCGAACTTTACACTGGGAATTATCTGCGCACTGATCGCGGCTGTGTGCTGGGGACTTGAGGGAATGCTTTCCAGCTACGGCGGAGCCATGATCGATACAGATGTGGCAACCAATATCCGTCAGCTCTTCTCCGGTCTGGTAGATCTGGTGATCATCGTTCCCTTAGTAGGCGGACTTGGACTTTTAGGCGGCACCATGTCAGCTGGTATTCCGGCTCTGTGGCTGGCAGTATCCGGACTGAGCGCAGGCGCTTCCTTCCTTCTGTGGTACAAGGCAAATTCCACAGTCGGCTGTGCCATCGGCATGAGCTTAAACGTTACATATGCATTCTGGGGCGTATTATTCTGTATCCTGTTCCTGGGACAGCCTGTAACAACTACCATCGTAGTTGGTTCTGTTGTAATCATCTTTGGTGCGATCCTGGTTACCATGAACCCGCTGGACTTTTTCAAGAAGGGAGAGGTGTAAGATGCTGCTGCCCGCAAGAATGGCGGTGCTCAACTATTTAAGCACTGTGAAAAATGCTGATATCAACGAGATCATGGAGGCAATGAAGCCCCAGTACGGACATGAGAAACAGTTTACAAAGGATATGTATCTGGATCATACGATGTCCTTAGAGGCCAACGGAATGTGCACTCTGGTAAGCCATGAGCTGGATGTAAACGGAGATCTTTCTCTCCGGTTTGCCATTACAGACGACGGCCGCACAACCGTGGAAAAATACGTTCCTGCTAAATACCGCAGCAGATAGGAAAGGAGAAACGGCATATGAGATATTATGGTGAAGAGGCTCTCGGACTGGTAGAGACCCTTGGACTGGTTCCGGCTCTGGAAGCGGCAGACAAGATGTTAAAGGCCGCAGATGTGGAGCTCATCTCTTATGAGAATGTTGGATCGACTCTGGTAACAATCATGGTAAAGGGCGATGTGGCCGCTGTGCGTTCCTCTGTCGAGGCCGGCGCCGCAGCCGCAGCCGCGATCGGAAAGCTGACAGCAAAGAATGTAATGCCAAGACCGATCCGTGCCGTTGGAGAGATCGTTTCGGTACACGATATTGACGCGTGACCGCTGCTATAAACCGAGATGTGAGAGGGAAAAATATGGAAAGATATGAAGCCATTGGATGTATTGAAACCTTCGGCCTGGTATTTGTTCTGGAGGCTGCAGACGCGATGTGCAAGGCGGCTGATGTAGAACTGATCGGCTATGAAAATGTTGCTTCCGGTTATATTTCCGTTATTGTACAGGGCGATGTGGGAGCCTGCCGTACAGCGGTAGATGCCGGGGTGAAGGCAGTAGAAAATATGGGAGCAGAGGTATACAGCTCTGTGGTGATCCCAAGACCGCATCAGGATCTGGGCAAGATCGTTACCCGCTACAGTCTGACCAATCTTTTGCCTCAGGAAGAGTAAATAAGAGGCAGAAGGGAGCAGTGAAATGAAGTTTATCGACAAAGACTTAAAGGCAGTCCAGGAAGCAAGAGTTTTGATGGAAGAGGCGGCCGAAGCAAAGAAAACACTGGCTCTTTTTGAACAGAAGAAACTGGACCGGATCGCAGCCTGCATGATGGATGCTTTAGAGCTTAAGCTGGAACAGCTCACAGAAGAGGCGGTTCGGGAAACGGGATACGGAGACGCAAAGGATCAGCTGCTTCAGGCAAAGCTCCTGATCAAGAAAATGCGGAAAACTCTGGAACCTATGAAATGCGTAGGCGTTCTCAGCACAGATGAGGCTCAGGGCGTTTTGGAAATCGGCGTTCCAATGGGCGTGATCGCTGCGGCTGCACCGGCTGTAAGCCCGGTGGCTGCGGTTCTGAGCGCTGCCGTATGCGCGGTAAAATCAGGAAACGCCATTGTTTTTGCACCCCATCCCAGAGCGGTGAAGACCACGGTGCGTACCGTACATATCCTGGAGGAAGCGGCTCTTGAGGCCGGACTGGTCCGGGGAGCTTTATCCTGCAGTGAGACAGCGGCAAAGGAAGGGGCCATCGAGCTTCTTTCACACCCGGAGACAAATCTGATCCTGAATATGGGTGAACGGCCGCTTTTGGAAGCCTGCAGCCGCACCGGATGCCCGGTTTTATACGGAGGGATCGCTCCCGGACCGGTATTTATTGAAAAAACAGCAGATATAAGCAGGGCGGCGGCATGTATTACGGACAGCCGGGGCTTTAACTGCGGAACCGGAGCAGGAAGCGAGCAGTATGTGGTGGCAGACCGGCAGATCGCCGCTCAGGTAAAGGAGGAACTGATCCGTCACGGGGCCTATTTTATGACGGAGACAGAACAGAAACAGCTGACTGCGTTTCTGGGACTGGAAAAAGGAACGGGGCTTCCGGATAAGGAGTTCATCGGAAAAACGGCAGCATGGCTGGCTCAGAAAGCCGGATTTGCAGTGCCGGAGCATACAAAGGTCCTTGTATCCGAGCAGTCTTATATAACGGATTTTAATCCATATGCCAAAGGGCTTTTATGCCCGGTACTGGCATTTTACATTGAAGAAGACTGGATTCATGCCTGTGAAAAATGTATTGAGCTTCTGGTGGGAGAAAGCCGGGGCAATACGCTTACCATTCATTCGCAGGATCCGGAAGTCATTCGGCAGTTTGCCTTAAAGAAGCCCGTAGGCCGTGTGCTGATCAATACGCCGGCTGTATGGGGCGCCATGGGAGTTACAACAGACCTGTTCCCCACAGTGATCCTTGGAAGCGTGACCTCAAAAGAGGGGATCACTGCAGAGAATGTATCGCCTCTTCACATGATCTATAGAAGAAAGGCAGCGTTTGGGATCCATGGACTCTGTTCATAAACAGGCAGCCAGAAAGAGAGGGATTTATTTTGGATATTAGAGAATTTTCAAATAAGCTTGCAGAAGCGACAAAAAATATGTCTCCTGAAGAGAAAGCTTCTCTGATGAAGATGTTTGAATCTGTTTCACAGGAAATTGGAAAAGAAGATACAAAAAAAGAGACCGCAAAGGATCTGTGCGAGTATCCTTCTGAGGGAACTCAGATTCCGGACGGCATGACAAGACGTTTAAAGCTGTTAAAGGAGAATTACTTAAAGCAGAAGCCATCCATCACGACCTACCGCGCAAGAGCGATCACAAAGATTGCTGCTGAAAATCCCGGTATGCCAAAGATCGAATTAAGAGCAAAGTGCTTCCGCTACTGCTGTGAGACAGCTCCTCTGGTTATTCAGGATAACGAGCTGATCGTAGGCGCACCCTGCGGCGCACCCAGAGCCGGCGCATTCTCACCAGATATCGCATGGAGATGGATGGTAGATGAGATTGATACCATCGGAACAAGACCTCAGGATCCATTCTACATTTCCGAGGAAGACAAGAAGATCATGCGTGAGGAGCTGTTCCCATTCTGGAAGGGCAAATCCGTAGATGAGTACTGCGAGGATCAGTACCGTGAGGCAGGCGTATGGGAGTTATCCGGCGAGTCCTTCGTATCCGACTGCTCCTACCATGCATTAAACGGCGGCGGCGACTCCAACCCAGGCTATGATGTAATCCTGATGAAGAAGGGTATGCTGGATATCCAGAATGAAGCAAGAGAGCATTTAACAAAGCTTCACTACGAGAATCCAGATGATATTGAGAAGATCTACTTCTACAAGTCCATTATCGAGACAACCGAAGGCGTAATGATCTATGCCAGAAGAATGTCCGAATATGCAAAGGAACTGGCTGACAAAGAGACCGATCCAAAGAGAAAGGCAGAGCTTTACAAGATCTCCGAGATTAATGCAAAGGTTCCTGCTCACAAGCCTGAGACCTTCTGGGAGGCAATCCAGGCAGTATGGACCATCGAGTCCCTGCTTGTTGTGGAAGAGAATCAGACTGGTATGTCCATCGGCCGTGTAGACCAGTATATGTACCCGTTCTACAAGGCAGACATTGAGTCCGGCAGAATGAATGACTTCCAGGCATTTGAGCTTGCAGGCTGTATGCTGATCAAGATGTCTGAGATGATGTGGATCACCAGCGAGGGCGGTTCCAAGTTCTTTGCAGGATACCAGCCATTCGTAAATATGTGCGTAGGCGGCGTTACAAGAGAGGGCCGTGATGCAACCAATGACCTGACCTATCTGTTGATGGATGCAGTCCGTCATGTAAAGATTTACCAGCCGTCTCTGGCCTGCCGTATTCACAACAAGTCTCCGAGAAAGTATTTAAAGAAAATCGTAGACGTTGTACGTTCCGGAATGGGCTTCCCGGCCTGCCATTTTGATGATACGCACATCAAGATGATGCTGGCAAAGGGCGTTTCCATCGAGGATGCAAGAGATTACTGCCTGATGGGCTGTGTAGAGCCTCAGAAGGCCGGCCGTCTCTATCAGTGGACCTCTACCGCTTATACACAGTGGCCCATTTGTATCGAGCTTGTATTAAATCACGGTGTTCCGCTGTGGTACGGCAAGCAGGTTTGCCCGGATATGGGTGACTTAAACAGCTTTAAGACATATGAAGAGTTTGAAGCTGCCGTTAAGGAAGAGATCAAATACATCACAAAGTGGACCAGCGTTGCTACGGTTATTTCCCAGAGAGTTCACAGAGAGCTGGCTCCGAAGCCTCTGATGTCCATTATGTACGAGGGCTGTATGGAAAAGGGAAAGGACGTATCCTCCGGCGGCGCTATGTATAACTTTGGACCAGGCGTTGTATGGTCCGGACTTGCTACCTATGCAGACTCCATGGCAGCCATCAAGAAGCTGGTATTTGACGATAAGAAATATACGCTGGAGCAGTTAAATGAAGCATTAAAAGCAGACTTTAATGGATATGAGCAGATCCGCACCGACTGTCTGAACGCTCCTAAGTACGGAAATGATGACGATTACGCAGATGATATTGCGGCAGATCTGATCAACTTTACCGAGCATGAGCACAGACAGTACAAGACTCTTTACTCTATCCTGAGCCATGGTACTCTGTCCATTTCCAATAATACCCCATTCGGCCAGATGACCGGTGCGTCTGCAAATGGACGCCATGCATGGCTGCCTCTGTCTGACGGAATCAGCCCAAGCCAGGGCGCTGACTTCAAGGGCCCGACCGCTATTATCAAGTCTGTATCCAAGATGTCCAATGATAATATGAACATCGGTATGGTACATAACTTCAAGATCATGGCAGGCCTTCTTGATACTCCTGAGGGCGAGGAAAGCCTGATCACCCTGCTGCGTACAGCCTGCATGTTTGGAAACGGCGAGATGCAGTTTAACTATCTGGATAACAAGACCCTGATCGAGGCTCAGAAGCATCCAGAGCAGTACCGCGACCTGATCGTGCGTGTTGCCGGATACAGTGCTTTCTTCGTAGAGCTGTGCAAGGATGTACAGGATGAGATCATCAGCCGTACCATGCTGACTCATTTTTAATCCGGGCGTGGGGCAGTTAGGAGAGATATCATGGAAAGAAAAGCTCTGATCTTTAATGTTCAGAAATACAATATGTATGATGGACCGGGAATCCGCACCATCGTATTCTTCAAAGGCTGTCCGCTGCGCTGCAAATGGTGCGCCAACCCGGAAGGTCTGGAGCGGAAGATCCAGATTATGTTTAAGAAAAACTCCTGCGTCAACTGCGGCCTTTGTGTGGACGCCTGTCCGGTGGGGATCCATGAGATCACACCGGAGGGCATCCACCGGGTGCGCCGGGATATTGACTGTACCGGCTGCGGAAAATGTAAATCCGTATGCCCTCAGGCTGCTCTGGAAGTCAACGGCCAGGTAAAAACTGTATCCGAGCTTCTTGAGATAGTAGAGGAGGACGCTGCATTTTACAGTATGTCAGGCGGCGGCGTTACCCTGGGCGGCGGCGAATGTACGGCACAGCCGGAAGCTGCCAGGGAGCTCCTTATGGCCTGCAAGAGCCAGGGAATCAATACGGCCATTGAAACCTGCGGACACACGAAGCCGGACAAGCTCTTTGACATTGCGGAATATGTGGATCTGTTCCTGTTTGATATTAAGCATATGGATCCCAAACGTCATAATGAGCTGACAGGAATTGGAAATGAATTGATCTTATCCAATTTAAAAGAGCTTTTGACAAGGCGTTATAACGTGAAGGTGCGTATGCCGATGTTAAAGGGTATCAATGACAGCAAGGAAGAAATTGATCAGGTGATCCAGTTTCTGCTTCCGTTCCGGGATGATCCAAACTTTAAGGGAGTGGATCTTCTTCCTTATCATAAAATGGGCGTGGGAAAATACGGGCAGCTGGATAAGCCCTATCCCATTGAGGGAGACCCCAGCTTAAGCCAGGAGGATTTAGACCGGATCGAGGGCTGGATGAAAGCCTATGATTTCCCTGTAACCGTAGTGCGCCACTGACAGGTAAGGAGGAGTCGTGACAGAAGGAATTATGCCTGCCGGACGGGTGATTGAAGAATCGGTTCCGGGCAAACAGGTGACGATCGCCCATGTGATCGCTTCTCCGGTGCCGGAGATCTATGAATGTCTTGGAATTGAGGGCAGAGGAGCCATTGGCATTCTGACCCTTTCTCCCTTTGAGACAGCCATGATCGCGGCGGATATTGCAGCCAAGGCGTCTGATGTGGAGATCGGATTTTTAGACCGCTTTACCGGTTCTGTAGTGATTTCCGGAGATGTGGAAAGCGTAGATACGGCCCTCAGGGCTGTGACGGATACGCTGAAACGGGTGCTGGGATTTGCGGCCGCGGAGATAACGAGAACGTGAGAAAGAAACGGATCATGATCATAGGACCCGGAAAAAGCGGAAAAACAACGCTGGCTGCCTGGCTAGAAGACAGCAGCGATATCCGCAGGGTCCAGAATATGGTTTACAGAAAAAATACACTGGATACGCCGGGAGCGTATCTGGAAAGCCCATGGATGCACCATCATCTCATTGCGGCGGCTCAGGACGCCTCCTGTGTGGTGATGACTGCGGATGCAAAGGGAAAACGGGAGGTATATCCTCCGGGATTTGCAAAAGCCTTCCGCGTTCCTGTCATCGGAGTGGTCACACGCTGCGACCTCGCAGAGGGAGACTGCAAAGGAGCGGTACGCCAGCTGATAAGAGCCGGGATCCAGCCGCCCTTTTATGAGATCAGCATCTATGATACAGAACGTATGAAGCAGCTTCGGAGAATTCTGGATCCATACAGGCCGGATGCTTCGGAGCCGGAAAAATCAGAAGAAAGGAGGGAATGATGATGGGACAGTTTTTAATGAGTACCCGGATCTATACAGGGGAAGCTTCTCTGGAAGAAATTGAACATCTGGGACTTAAAAGAGCATATATTATCTGCGATCCTTTTATGGAGAAGTGCGGACGGGCCGGAGAGCTTGCTGCCATGCTGAATGGGGCTGGAGCAGAAACAAGGATTTTCTCAGAGGTCGTACCGGATCCATCCATCGAGGTGGTTGCAAAGGCCATTCAGGGGATGAAGGAATTTGAACCCGATGGGATCATTGCTCTGGGAGGCGGTTCAGCCATTGATACCGCCAAGGCAGCCGGTCATCTTTATGGCTCCATGAACGGAGAGGGAAGGCCTCTTCTGGCAGCCGTTCCCACCACCAGCGGAACAGGAAGCGAGGTAACATCCTTTGCGGTGATTTCGGATACAAAGGCTCAGGCAAAATATGCGCTGCGGGATCAGGCTCTGGTACCGGATGCAGCGTTTTTAGACCCAAGGCTGACAGCTTCCGTTCCGCCGGCGATTACGGCAGATACAGGAATGGATGTGCTGACCCATGGACTGGAAGCTTATGTTTCCGCAAAGGCGGATGATTTTACAGATGCCTGTGCAGAAAAAGCGATCCGGCTGGTATGGGAATATCTGGAACGGGCCGTGTTGGACGGTTCTGATATGGAAGCCAGAGAGCATATGCATAATGCCTCCTGTCTGGCAGGAATCGCATTCAGCAATGCTTCCTTAGGCGTCTGCCACAGTATGGCTCACGCCCTGGGAGCACATTTCCATATTCCTCACGGCAGAAGCAATGCTTTAATCCTTCCCCATGTGATCGCATATAATGCGGGACTGGAGGAGAATGGAGAAAATGAAGCACTGCTCCGGTATGAAAAGATTGCGGATATGCTGGGAATCGGAGGCGGTACTCCCAAAGCGGCAGTACACGGCCTGATCCGCCACATCCGGAATCTGATGAAGCGGATTGGAAGTCCTGCTTATGTGACAGACCTGTCCGTTGAACGGGAGGCATTTGAGGAAGCCATTCCCCAGATGGCAGAGCAGGCGTTAAAGGATAACTGTACGGCTACCAATCCCAGAGTGCCTGAAAAGCAGGAGCTGGAATACCTTTACAAGAAGCTTTGTAAAGGGGGAATCGTATGAGATTTATCACAGAAGAGGATTTGAGGCAGCGGTTTCGCAGAGAACGGTTTACAGAATATGAGCCAGAAGCGGGAACGCGGCTTACACCGGGAGCAAGACAGTTTTTAAGTGACCGCGGTATCCGTCTGACAGAGACAGAAAATGGCGTTCGTCCAGGAAACGGACAGACCGGCTTTGGAAAAAAAGAAGCCGGCAGCAGTCTGAAACAGAATGAACAGCCAAGGGAAACGGAAGCAGAGGAGCGTTCACAGGGAGCTCATCCGGCAGAAGAACTGCCCTGCTGGCAGCTTGAACTTGGAAACCTTCAGGCTGATTTTCTTCAGGCAGGACTGGATCTTCAAAGAGAAGATGTTCTTGTTTCAAAGGAAATCTTTGAACTGGAACGGAATCTGTCCAGGCTTGCGTCCGGGGAAGAGATGGCCGAAGGAGAAAGGCGCTGGGAAATGCTCTGTCCGGCCTGTACGGGAATCGGTCCTGAAAACTGCAGAAAGTGTTTGGCAGACTGCTTTGAAATCACAGGATTTCATGCCCAGTCACCCAATGGCCGGGTTGTGATCCGGCTTCATGTGCTCAGAAGCAGATTAAGAAAGCTGGAACGGGAGCTTCCCGACGATAGAAAGGAAATGGCACACTGTATCATCAACCGATTATCACAGATGATCTGCCATGGGTTTGGAGGAAAAATATGTCAGAAGAATTAGCATTTGCAGAATGTGACCGCCTGGTGAGAGAATTTGAACAGGTGGTAAAAAAGCCGGTAAAGAAGCGCTCTTCCATTTATTATACCGGCGTGGATCTGGGAACAGCCTGTGTGGTTTTAGCTGTTCTGGATGAGAACCGCCGGCCGGTAGCAGGCGCTTACCGGTATGCAGATGTGGTTCGTGACGGCATGGTAGTAGATTATATCGGTGCCATCCGTCTGGTGCGTGAAATGAAGGAAGAGCTGGAGGAAAAGCTGGGTACGGAACTGATCTATGCAGCCGCAGCCATTCCTCCGGGAACCGACGCTCTGGACGGGGGAGCAATCAAAAATGTAGTGCAGGGCGCTGGATTTGAAATCACAGCCCTGTTAGATGAACCCACAGCCGCCAATCAGATCTTAAAGATCCAAAACGGAGCTGTAGTAGATATCGGAGGCGGAACCACAGGCATTTCCATTTTAGAAAATGGAAAAGTGATCAATGTAGATGATGAGGCCACCGGAGGAACCCATTTTTCTCTGGTATTAGCCGGAGCTTATAAGCTTCCCTTCTCAGAAGCGGAGATTTATAAGAGGGATAAGAAGAATCACAAAGAAATCCTTCCGGTGTTGAAGCCGGTGATCGAAAAAGTGGCTTCCATCATCAGCCGCCAGATCGAGGGCTATAATGTGCAGGGACTGTATCTGGTAGGAGGAACCTGCTGTCTTTCCGGAATCGAGGATATCATAGGAAAGAAAACAGGGATCCCTACCTATAAACCGGAAAATCCCATGTTCGTTACGCCTCTTGGAATCGCTATGAGCTGTACGGATCAGGAAATGGAGTAAAGCATATGGAGTACCGGATCATTAAATCCCCAAGCCGGGGTACATTAGAGATCCTGGCCCGGAGAAAGGGTTCGGGAAATGCAGTAAAGCTGGAGGATGTGGATGCCGTAGGCCTGGTTCAGGGACGTCTGATCGAAATGGTCTGCGCCGCTGATGTAGCAGAAAAAGCAGTGGGCGTTACGGTGGAAGACATCCGGGGCAGCTGCCCCCAGCATATGATCATGCTGGCAATCTTTGGGGATACGGCTTCGGTAGAAGCGGCCCTGGAAGAAATTCGACGGAGAGAAAAGGAGGGAGCGGAGGAATGGTAACAGCAAGACTGACAGGAAATATCTGGGCAACACGAAAATCAGACCTTCTAAGCGGATATAAGCTCCTTTTAGCTGAGGTCATCGGAGGCACAAGAGCCGGTGAGAGCATGGTAGTGATCGATACCATCGGAGCCGGGATCGGGGACCGGGTGATCGTAGCCTGCGGATCTTCTGCCAGACGGATGCTGGGAAGCGACGAAATTCCGGCTGATGCGGCAGTAGTGGGAATTATTGACGAAGACTGCGCCTTTGAGGATTCATAAGGCGGATCAGGAGAGGATGTGGAAAAATGAAACAGCTGATTTGTGCTGCGGATATAGAAGCACTGAAGCAGGCAGGAAAGACAGTATGCGTGACAGGACCGGATGTGATCGTAACACCTTCTGCTAAGGATGCTGCAGAAGCCCTTGGAATCACATTTTCAGACAAGGAGCCGGAGAAGGCAGCATGTACCTGCGACGGAGAGGGCATTGACAGCGAACAGATCTATCAGCTTTTAAAAGCTCTGATGGACAAGGGACTTTTAGGAGAACTGCTGACAAAATGCGGCAGCCGCCCCTATCAGTGCGTAACCCATGAAAATGGATTAAAGGTAGTCCGCGGAAATACAGTGAAAATGGATGTATTTGACACAGGCGATCCAAATGCCACTGCTTATTTCCAGGAACTGGTAAGCAAAGAGGAATCTCATATTAGTGCAGGATTCCTTGTGATCGATCATTCTGAGTTTGCCTGGGAGCTGACGTATGAGGAAATTGACTATGTAATTGAGGGAACGTTGACCGTTACCATTGACGGAAAGAAATATACGGCAAATGCAGGAGATGTTCTTTTTGTTCCATCCGGTTCCAAGGTAATCTGGGGTTCTCCGGACAAGGCAAGAGTATTCTATGCAACCTATCCGGCCAACTGGGCGGACCTTCTGTAAAGGGGGACATAAATGCAGGCGCTGGGTATGATAGAAACAAGGGGAACCCTGGCAGCCATTGAAGCGGCAGATGTGATGCTCAAGGCAGCAGATGTAACCCTTGTAGAAAAGACAAAGATCGGCGGCGGTCTGGTGACGGTTACTGTAACAGGTGATGTGGCAGCCGTAACTGCAGCTGTAGATGCAGGCGCATCGGCAGCAGAGCATCTGGGTGAAGGACTTTTGGTCAGCCGCCATGTGATCCCAAGGCCTCATGAAGAGCTGGAGGGATTTTTCGGGCCAGAGCCGGAGGATCCGGGAAATCGGAATGAACCGAAGGCAGCGGCCGGAGAGGCTGAAATTGTATCTGAGGATGAGCCGGAGGAAGCGGCCGAAGAGCCGGAAACTGCATTTGAGGATGAGCCGGAGACTGTGGCAGCAGGGCTGTCGGAGGATACCGGGGCTGAAGAGGCTGATGCAGAGACTGGGGAAGACGGCACAGCGGTACAGGAGTTGGATGCAGAAGTGGGCAATACCGCCGTACAGGAGCCGGACATAAGCATTCCCAATCCTGTTACACGGGCATGGTGCGATGGCCTTTATGATGTTTCAGGAGCAGAGGCAGTGATGACAGCTCTTAAAAACTGTCATGTAACGCAGCTTCGTAAGCTTGCCAGAAGTTATCCGGAGCTGGGAATGGCCGGAAGGGAGCTTTCCAGAGCAAACCGGTCCCGTCTCTTAAAGGAATTGAGACAATGGTATGAAACGCGACAGAAATAAAACATCCGGTGTCTGACCGGAGAAAGGAACCGATAATGGAGAATTTTGATTTAGATCTGCGTTCCATCCAGGAAGCCAGAAATCTGGCCCGTCAGGGTGAGGAAGCAGCAAAGAAAATGGCCACTTATACAAGTGAGCAGATTGACAAAATTTTAAAAAGCATGGTAGAAGCAGCAGAAGAGCATGCGGCCTGTCTGGGAAGAATGGCAGTGGAAGAGACCGGCTTCGGAAATGCAGTTCATAAGGCATATAAAAACCATGCGGCGTCTACATTATTATATGAAGATATCCGTGATATGAAAACCGTAGGCATTATCTCCGAGGATCGTGCCAGAGGTACCATGGATGTAGCTGCTCCGGCAGGATTGATCATGGGCATTGTTCCATCTACCAATCCTACCTCTACCGTAATTTACAAATCCATCATTGCTATTAAGGCTGGAAATGCAATCGTATTTTCTCCCCATCCATCCGCAGCCAAGTGTACTTTAAGGGCAGCAGAGGTAATGCGTGACGCAGCTGTTAAGGCAGGCGCTCCGGAGGGCGTGATCAGCTGCATTACAACACCTACCATGGCGGCAACTAATGAATTGATGCACTGCAAAGAGGTGGCTCTTATCATCGCAACCGGCGGCCCGGGAATGGTTAAGGCAGCCTACAGTGCAGGAAAGCCGGCCATCGGCGTAGGCGCAGGAAACTCCCCTGCATACATTGAACGTACAGCAGACGTTAAGGCGGCAGTAGACGCTATTATTGCCAGCAAGACCTTTGACAATGGAACCATCTGTGCTTCTGAGCAGTCGATCATCTGCGAGCGCTGTAACCATGATGAGGTGGTTGCAGAGTTAAAACGCCATGGAGCTTACTTTATGACGAAGGAAGAGACCGACAAGGTATGCCGTCTGCTCTTTAAGAACGGCCATGCAATGAATGCCAAGTTCGTAGGACGCAGTCCGGAGGTGATCGGACAGGCAGCCGGGATTTCTGTTCCGGCAGGAACCACGGTTCTGATCGGAGAACAGGGCGGCGTAGGCGAGGGATATCCTCTTTCCTATGAGAAGCTTACAACAGTTCTGGCATTTTACACCGTAGAAAACTGGGAAGAAGCCTGCAAGCTCAGCATTGACCTTTTACAGAACGGTATCGGTCATACCATGAGCATCCATACCAATGATCAGGAACTGGTTCGCAAGTTTGCCATGAAGCCGGCTTCCCGTATCCTTGTAAATACCGGAGGCAGCATGGGCGGAACCGGAATCAGCACAGGACTGAATGTAGCCTTTACCTTAGGCTGCGGAACCTGCGGCGGAAGCTCTGTTTCCGAAAATGTAAGCCCCTTAAATCTGATCAATGTAAAGAAGGTTGCTTATGGATTAAAGAACTGCTCTACCCTTCTTAAAGATGACAGAACCTTCCGCAATCCGGAGAAGGCGCAGGAAATACAGGCCAGCTGCTCTCAGAATACAGCTTCTTCCCAGAGCTTTAGCCCGGCTGATATCGTGGCATCCTTTGAACGCCGCCAGGGCGGGTGCTGCTGTGGGGCTGCTGTTCAGGAATCCAGCATTGATACGGCAGAACAGTTAAAAGAGGCCTCTGTTAAGGGATTTACAGATGACGCCCATCTGGCTGATCTGGTACGCCAGCTGATTGCATCCATGAACGAATAAGGAGGCAGAATATGAATCAGTGTGAAGAACTGCTTAAGCTTTTAATGGAAGCGGTACAGCAGGAAGGGCAGAAAAAGGAAGAACCCTGTGCCAATGGGGGGATTCCGGTAGGTGTTTCCAACCGCCATGTCCATCTGTCTCAGGCTGACTTAGACCGCCTGTTTGGTCCGGGATATGAGCTGACCAAGATGAAGGATCTTTCCCAGCCGGGGCAGTATGCCTGCAAGGAAATGGTTACGGTCTGCGGCCCTAAGGGAGCGATTGAAAAGGTACGCATCCTGGGGCCGGTACGCCGGGAAACACAGGTAGAAATACTGGCAGGAGACGGCTTTAAGCTGGGAGTAAAGGCTCCGGTACGGCTTTCCGGAGATCTGGATGGAACACCGGGAATTACCCTGGTGGGCCCAAAAGGTTCTGTACAGACAGAAAAAGGCGTAATGGTTGCTCAGAGGCATATTCATATGCTTCCGGCTGACGCAGAGCGCTTTGGCGTCCATGACGGACAGGTTGTAGATCTGGAGGCAGAAGGCCCCAGAGGAGGTATTTTAAGAAATACGGCAATCCGTGTGACTGCACAGTCGCAGCTGGAATGCCACCTGGATATGGAGGAGGCAAATGCTTTCGGTCTGGGAGGAACTTCCGTGGTACATATCCATTGCTAAACTATATTGGCAGTCTTCGGCTGAAAATGGCTGGACTGTAATCATGTGAACTAAAAAATTAAGATAAATCAGGAGGAAATAATCATGAAGTATGATGCATTAGGAATGATCGAGACAAAGGGACTGGTAGGCTCTATTGAGGCAGCAGATGCTATGGTAAAGGCAGCAAATGTTACCCTGATCGGCAAGGAATTCGTAGGCGGCGGCCTTGTTACTGTTATGGTACGCGGCGATGTAGGCGCAGTTAAGGCAGCTACAGATGCAGGCGCAGCAGCAGCTCAGAGAGTAGGAGAGCTTGTTTCCGTTCATGTAATCCCACGTCCACATGCAGAGGTAGAGACCATTCTTCCTTCCGTAAAGGAGAACTAAAACGTATTAAAGATAAGAAAGGCCGCAGCCGGATGAGTCCTGGCTGCGGCCTTTTTGCGCCTGTGTTTTGATGTTATATGGCTTTTAAATAGATTGTATTCTTTAAATCCGTGCGATCCCTTCCTCTACAGCCACATCAGCTACCGCTTTTGCAACTACGTCGGCTACCGCCTTGTTTAACGGGGAGGGAATGATATTATCTTCTGTAAGCTCCTCATCAGAAACCATGCCGGCAATGGCATAGGAGGCTCTCTGCTTCATGGATTCAGTGATCTCTCTGGCACGGACGGAGAGAGCACCTTTAAATACGCCCGGAAATACCAGTACATTGTTGATCTGGTTGGGGAAATCGGAGCGGCCGGTTCCTACGACTGCAGCGCCTCCTTCCAAGGCCTCGTCGGGCATAATCTCCGGTGTGGGGTTTGCCATGGCAAAGACGATACCCTTATTCATGGAGGCAACCATTTCCTTTGTCACCAGTCCGGGACGGGATACGCCGATAAAGGCGTCCGCATTTTTTAAAGCGTCGGCCAGAGTGCCATGCTCGTGATCCAGATTGCTGATATGGGAAATTTCTTCCTGGCCAGGATTTAAGCCCTCGTCGCCTTCGCAGATAATACCATTGATATCGCAGAGGATCACATTTCCAAAGCCCATATTGATCAGATGTTTTCCGATGGCAATGCCTGCGGCTCCTGCTCCGTTAATTACCACACGAAGCGTTCCCATTTCTTTTCCTGTTACCTTGATGGCGTTTAACAGGGCGGCTGCCACAACGATAGCGGTGCCGTGCTGGTCATCATGGAATACAGGGATATCGCACAGCTCCTTTAAACGGCGCTCAATTTCAAAGCATCTGGGAGCGGCAATATCCTCCAGATTGATGCCGCCGAAGCTTTTGGAAATCAGATGTATGGTCTGTACAATGGTATCTGTGTCCTTGGAGTCAATGCAGAGAGGGAATGCATCCACATCTGCAAATTCCTTAAACAGGGCGCATTTTCCTTCCATAACCGGCATACCGGCTGCAGGGCCGATATCTCCCAGACCCAAAACAGCCGTACCGTCTGTGATGACGGCTACCAGGTTGGAGCGGCGGGTCAGCTTAAAGGACTGCTCGTAATCCTTTGCGATCACCCGGCAGGGCTCGGCTACGCCCGGAGTGTAGGCTAAAGAAAGATCCTCTCTTGTTTCGATTTTTTTGCGAGAAACGACCTCGATTTTTCCGTTCAGGTCGTAATGCATCTGCAGGGATGCCTGATTGATATCCATGATTTTGTTCCTCCTGTAAAATAAAATGTGCTCTGGGAGCAGAGTGTTTATACCATAGCTTCGGGTTTGAATACCTGATCGAATTCCTCTTCCGTGAGAAAGCCCAGAGATACGCAGGCTTCCTTCAGGGAAATATTTTCCTTATAGGCTTTTTTTGCGGTTTTAGCCGCATTTTCATAGCCGATATGCGGATTAAGGCAGGTCACAAGCATTAGGGAACGACGGAGATTTTCATCCATCTTTTCACGGTTGGGCCGGATGCCGGATACGCAGTTATTATTAAAGGAAATCAGTGCGTCGGTTAAAAGACGGACAGACTGGAGAAAATTGTAAATACATACGGGCATGAATACATTTAATTCAAAGTTTCCCTGAGAGGCAGCAATGCCTACAGCCGTATCATTTGCCATAACCTGAACCGCCACCATAGTGACAGCCTCGCACTGAGTCGGATTTACCTTTCCCGGCATAATGGAGCTTCCGGGCTCATTTTCCGGGATAAAGATTTCACCCAGTCCGCAGCGGGGGCCGCTGGAAAGCCAGCGGATATCATTTGCGATCTTCATCAGATTGGCTGCCAGGCCTTTTAAGGCGCCGTGGGCAAATACCAGCTCGTCCTTGCTGGTGAGAGAGTGGAACTTGTTGGCTGCGGTGACAAATTCTTTTCCTGTGAGCTCGGAAACTGCTTTTGCCACTTCCGTATCAAAGCCTTTTGGGGCGTTTAAGCCGGTGCCTACGGCAGTGCCGCCCAGAGCCAGCTCCCGAAGTCCCTTAAGGCTTAAGGCAAGCATTTCCTTTGATTTTTCCAGCATATTTTTCCAGCCGCTGATCTCCTGGGAAAAGGTGATGGGAGTGGCGTCCTGAAGATGGGTGCGCCCGGTTTTGATAATACCCTCATTTTCCTTCATCAGGCGGTCAAAGGTGGAGATTAAAAGATCCAGAGCAGGAAAGAGACTGTCCTCGATTTCGGTCGCCGCAGCAATGTGCATGGCAGTGGGGAAGGTGTCATTGGAACTCTGGGACATATTGGAGTGGTCGTTGGGGTGGAGCAGCTTCTTTCCGGCGATTTCATTTCCCCGGTTGGCGATGACCTCGTTTACATTCATATTAGACTGGGTGCCGCTTCCGGTCTGCCATACAGCCAGAGGGAAATGACCGTCAAGCTTTCCTGCCAGAATCTCATCACAGACTGCAGATATGAGGGAAAGGCGTGTTTCATCCAGCTTTCCCAGACGGTGATTGGCCATGGCCGCTGCCTTTTTTAGGATCGCAAATGCCCGTATTATCTCCATAGGGATCTTTTCTGCTCCGATTTTAAAGTTTTCAAAGCTGCGCTGGGTCTGAGCCCCCCAATAACGGTCTGCAGGAACCTGGATTTCTCCCATGGAATCGTGTTCAGTACGGTACTGCATGATTTGTTAGCCTCCTTGCGTGTACGTCGTAATATTTTTGATAACAGTATACCACACATGAAGTTGTTTGAGAATAATTTACTTTATTTTCCCGAACTGTTCGCAAGATATGGACTTTCAAACTTTAATATGTTAAAATAACTGAGTGCAGATTATATAAATAAAAAGTCATAAAGCAATAAGGAGAATATAGATATGAATAAAAAAATTAAAACAGAAGCAGTGGATCATTTGTTTGATGCGATTCTTACCCTGAAAACACCGGATGAGTGCTATAAGTTCTTTGAAGACGTATGCACCATCAATGAACTTTTGTCCCTTTCCCAGCGCTATGAGGTGGCAAAAATGCTCAGGGAAGGGCAGACCTATCTGGAGATTGCGGACAGGACCGGAGCCTCTACCGCTACCATCAGCCGTGTAAACCGTTCTTTAAATTACGGAAGTGACGGCTATGATATGGTGTTTGGGCGTCTGCATCTGGGAGAAGATACGGACGGGGAGTAGGGGGTCACTTATAAAGTGGGTTAAAAACAGCACGGGCTTTCTTTTGTGACGGGCACGTGCTGTTTCTTTTGTTGGAGATTGCGGAAACTGCAGGATTATCCTAAATTATTCACGGAACAGTATTTGAATTGATAACAGTACCATGAATCTGAAAATTGATCCATGCAGCCATAACATCACTCAATTAACCCGTCAAAAGGGTATAAAATCCCTGTGGCAGAGTTCAGAGCAGTTGTTAAGCTGTCAATGTTCGTTAATAGTTGCTATTCCAGCTGTACATTCAGCTTGCCGATATTTGAAAGTGTCTCATAGAATTCATTCTTATAGGGGCAACTGCTGCACAGTTTGAATGTGATATATCCTGCTGAATGAACTACTTTTGCAGCAATCTTCAGCAATTTTAAACGGACGGTATCAATGCGTTGCTTTCGCATATTTGCTGATAACACCAATCTTCTAAACCAATTAAATATGTTATACGCAAGAGCATGTACCTGCAGTCTATTGGCATTTACCATTCTGGTATGACTGCTTACGGACGCAAAATCAAAACCGGATTTGCTTTCTTTAATGAAGTTTTCCATCAGCCCTCGCTTGCAGTAAAATTTGATGAGATACTCTGGTGAGGAATCCATGTTTGTGACAACAAATGTGTACATGTAAACCATTTGGTTTATCAGGCACTTCCGATGGGGGCGGTTCCTGTAGGGCATAATTCCATAATAGACTTAAAGGATGTGCCCTGTGAAGAAGTTGATATGGGAGAAACGAATGCATATCATTTTTCTCTGGAAGGAGAATTCTTTATGCATAAAGAGCAAGCCTATGTTGAAACTGCTCCAAGAGATATTATACAATTTAAATATGCGGAAAGCCTGCAAATCCAGTAATGGTAAGACACTGCAAATATGAGGATCGTGTAGAAATACATGATCCTTTTCTGCCCCGCAAACCATTTACAAATTCCCCCATTCGTGGTATGATCATAAGAGCGTTATTTCAAAAAAACAATAACGGTGGAGGTTGCAAAATGAAGCTGATAAAAACAGTAGATGCAGAGGGTGCTGTACTCTGCCATGACATTACACAGATCATCAAGGGCGTGACAAAGGACGCCGTATTCCGCAAGGGGCATATTGTCGCAAAGGAGGACATACCGGTACTTTTAAGTGTGGGAAAGGATCAGCTGTATGTCTGGGAAAAGGAGGAGGGGATGCTTCATGAAAATGAGGCAGCCGAGATCCTGTGCAGCCTGTGCAAGGGAAACCATATGGAGCGCTCTGAGGTAAAAGAGGGAAAGATTGAGCTTACGGCTGACTGTGACGGTCTCTTAAAGGTGGATAACAGAGGCTTAAAGGCAGTGAACGGATTCGGACAGATGATGATCGCCACCCGTCACGGAAATTTTGCCGTAAAGAAGGGGGACAAGCTGGCTGGAACCCGTATCATCCCTCTGGTGATCGAAGAGGAGAAGATGGAGCGGGCCAAAGAAAGCGCATTGGCTGCCACAGGGGGACGTCCGATCCTGGATGTAATGCCTTTTGTACATAAAAAGGTAGGAATCATTACCACGGGAAATGAGGTGTTCTACGGGCGGATCAAGGATACCTTTACCCCGGTGATCGAGAAAAAGATGGCGCAGTTTGACACGGAGATCATTGATCATGTGACCTGGAATGATGATGATAAAAAGGTGACTGCTTCTATCCTTGATATGGTGAAAAAGGGTGCGGATGTAGTAGTCTGCACCGGAGGCATGAGCGTGGATCCTGACGATAAGACGCCCCTTGCCATCAAAAATACAGGAGCCAGGGTGGTATCCTACGGGGCTCCTGTGCTTCCGGGAGCTATGTTTTTATTAGCTTATCTGGAAGTAGAGGAGGAAGGAAAGAGCCGTACAGTGGCAGTGATGGGGCTTCCGGGCTGTGTGATGTATGCAAAGCGTACGATTTTTGACCTGGTGCTGCCAAGGGTGATGGCAGATGATGAGGTGACAGAGGAAAATCTGGCTTCTCTGGGACAGGGCGGCCTGTGTCTGAACTGCCCGGTCTGCACATTCCCCAACTGCGGTTTTGGAAAAGGAGTGTAGGAAAAATGGATTTTTCACATTTTGATGAACAGGGAAATGCCTGGATGGTAGATGTAGGCGGAAAGGAAGAAACAAAACGGGAGGCCACTGCAAGGGGCAGTATCTTTATGAGCCCGGAGTGCCTGAAAATGGTGAAAGAGGGTTCTATGAAAAAAGGCGATGTTCTGGGCGTGGCCCGTGTGGCCGGGATCATGGGGGCCAAGAGAACCTCTGAGCTGATTCCTCTGTGCCACCTGTTGAACCTGACCAAGCTGACTGTGGACTTTACGATCCATGAGGAGACAAATGAGATTGAAGCAGTCTGTACGGCCCGTACCACCGGACGCACCGGCGTGGAGATGGAAGCGCTGACCGGAGTGAATGTGGCCCTCCTTACCATCTACGATATGTGCAAGGCAGTGGATAAGTCTATGGAAATGAGCCATATCTATTTAGAGCATAAGTCCGGCGGAAAGAGCGGGGAATTTTATAATGAGGTAAGAAGGCAGAGGTAAAAAATGAGGGATCAGACGGGAAGAGAAATCGATTATATGCGGATCTCCATTACAGACCGCTGTAATCTGAGATGTAAATACTGTATGCCGGACGGGATCCAGTGTATGCCCCGGTGGGAGATCCTTTCCCTGGAAGAACTGGAGGCGATAGCCGTTTGTGCGGCGGATCTGGGAATCAGGAAGATTAAGGTTACAGGTGGAGAGCCGCTGGTGCGCAGGGACTGCCCCCAGTTAGTACGGATGCTCAAAAATGTCCCCGGTATTGAGAAGGTAACTCTCACCACCAACGGTGTTCTTCTGGAACAGTATCTGGGTGAGCTTTTGAATGCGGGGCTGGATGCGGTCAATATCAGTCTGGATACTCTGGATCCGGGGCTTTATGAGACCATTACCGGGGCAGATGCGCTGGATAAGGTTCTGGGAATCATAAGCAGGGCAGACAGGCTTCCCATCCCGGTGAAGGTCAATGCGGTATCCATTGATTTCGACAACTGGAAGGATGGAAAAGAGCGAGATAAGAACGGCTGGCGGGCCATGGCAGCACTGGCAGAGCAGTATCCGGTTGATGTGCGCTTTATTGAAATGATGCCCATTGGTTATGGAAAGCAGTTTCAGGGCATTGATCACAGAACGCTGCTTTTGCAGCTGAAGGAAATGTATCCGGATCTTGAAACAGACCATGAAGTCCATGGTTTTGGCCCGGCTGTTTATTATAAATCCCAAAGGTTTAAAGGCAGCATTGGCTTGATCAGCGCTATTCACGGAAAGTTCTGTTCTTCCTGCAACCGGGTGCGTCTGACCGCTCAGGGATATTTGAAAACCTGTCTGTGTTATGAGGATGGCGTGGATCTGAAACAGGTGCTCAGAGAGGAGATATCCCGGCCGGAAAAGGAAAGCCACTTCATCTGGCCGGAAGGGCTGGATGTTCGTGACGAAGGGCTTCAGAGCCGTTTGAGGACTGTGATGGAGAAAACGATCCTTAAAAAGCCCATGGCCCACTGCTTTGAAACACCGGGAAGGATTACGGAATCACATAATATGAGCTCGATCGGAGGATAAAAGGATGGATGCGAAGGAGAGAAACGGATTTGAGGAAAAGTCATTTAAGGCAGCTGTTATTACGGTGAGTGATAAGGGAGCCAGGGGAGAGCGTGTGGATGAAAGCGGCCCTGCAGCAAAAGAGATGCTGGAGGAGGCAGGCTATGAGGTAGTGGAGACGCTGATCATTCCTGATGAGCCGGAGGAACTTAAGACAGAGCTGATTCGTCTGGCAGATGAAGTCTGGGCAGATCTGGTGGTTACAAGCGGCGGTACAGGATTTTCCATGCGGGATCAGACTCCGGAGGCGACTCTGGCAGTGGCAGACCGGTTGGCTCCCGGAATTGCCGAGGCCATCCGGTATCAGTCCATGGCAGTGACGAACCGGGCCATGCTCAGCCGTGGAGTATCAGTGATCCGCAGACAGACCGTAATCGTCAACCTTCCGGGAAGTCCGAAGGCGGTAAGGGAGAGTCTGGGTTATATTTTGGATTCTCTTGACCACGGGATTCGGATTTTAAGAGGCAGTGCCTCAGAATGTGCCAGATAAGGCCAATAGGAATGAGTAAATAACTGGAAAAAATCAGAAAGAAGAGGAGTGGAAAATGAGAAAACAGCTTTATGCAGTGGCAGCAGCAATTTTAGCAGCAGGGATGCTGGCAGGATGCTCAGGAGGAGCAAAGGAGACTGAGGAACAGACAAGTGTTCAGGCAGAGAAGGAAACAGAGACCGCGAAGATTCCGGCAGCCGCTGAGGCAGAAACAGAAGCCGCTTCAGAGAAAGAAGAGACAGAGCTTTTAGTGGCAGCTGCCGCCAGTTTAAAAAATGCCTATGAAGAGGAACTGATCCCCATGTTTGAGGCTCAGTATCCGGGTGTTATAGTAACAGGCGTCTATGACAGCTCCGGTAAGCTTCAGACCCAGATCGAAGAAGGACTGGAGGCAGATGTATTTATGTCCGCAGCCACAAAGCAGATGGATGCTTTAAATGAAAAGGGGCTGATTGCTGAGGATACGATTGCGGATCTTTTGGAAAATAAGATCGTTCTGATTGTTCCCACAGGAAATGAAGCAGGGCTTGAAGCTTTTGAAGATATTGAAAAAGCATCCTCTATCGCACTGGGCGACCCGGCCAGCGTACCGGCCGGTCAGTATGCAGAGGAAGCGCTCACAAGTCTTGGGATCTGGGATCGGATCCAGGATAAGGTAAGCTTTGGAACCAATGTAACAGAGGTTTTAAACCAGGTAGCGGCTTCCAGTGCAGACGCAGGTATCGTATATGCCACAGATGCAGCCAGCATGGCAGAGCAGGTCGATGTAATTGCTGAGGCTCCCGAGGGAAGTCTGAAAAAGAAGGTAATTTATCCTGTAGCTGTGTTAAAAGGCAGCGCGCATTCTGAAGAAGCGGCAGATTTTGTGGAGTTTTTAAAAACAGAGGAAGCCATGAAGGTATTTGAGGCTTATGGCTTCTCCAAGGGAAATGAAATCCTGCCTTAAATCTGTAAATGAAAAGGAGGACGTATTATGGACTGGTCACCGGTTCTGATATCCATGAAGACAGCCAGCCTGTCCATCTTTATCACCTTTTTTCTGGGTATTTTTGCAGCGGGGGTTGTGATCCGTCTGAAAAATGAGACGTCAAAAATCATATGTGACGGTATTCTGACTCTTCCCCTGGTGCTTCCGCCTACGGTGGCCGGCTTTTTTCTGCTCTATCTGTTTGGGGTAAAACGCCCCATTGGACAGTTTTTTATTGATTTTTTCGGAGTAAAGATTGCTTTTTCCTGGGGAGCTACGGTACTGGCGGCGGTGGTGATGTCATTTCCGCTGATGTACCGCTCTGCCAGGGGTGCATTCGAGCAGGTGGATCCGGATCTGACTGCGGCTGCAAGGACTCTGGGGATGAGTGAGTGGGAAATTTTCTGGAAGGTGCTTTTTGCCAATGCCACTCCCGGCATCTTAAGCGGCGGTGTCCTGGCCTTTGCCAGAGGTCTGGGAGAATTTGGAGCCACTTCTATGATCGCGGGTAATATTGCGGGAAAGACAAGAACCCTACCAATGGCAGTGTATTCAGAGGTGGCCGCAGGCAATATGGGGGCTGCAGACCGGTATGTGGCCGTCATTGTGGTCATTGCCTTTATCTCTATTCTGCTTATGAATCTGGGAGCCTTAAGGGCAGGAGGAAGAAAGCATGGCGCTTGAGACAGAACACAGGCTTTTGCTGGGAGTTGAAATCAAAAAGAAGCTGAAGGAATTTTCTCTGGAGCTTTCCTTCGAGGCGGAAAAAGGCTGTCTGGGTATTTTAGGACCTTCGGGCTGTGGAAAGAGCATGACTTTAAAATCCATTGCAGGCATTGTGACGCCGGATTCCGGCCGGATTGCCCTTCAATATGCTCAGGGGGAGGCAGCCGGGGGACGGGTTCTGTTTGATTCTGCCCTTAAGATCAATGAAACGCCTCAGATCCGCCGGGTAGGCTACCTGTTCCAGAATTACGCCCTGTTCCCCAATATGACGGTGGAGGAAAATATTGCCGCAGGCTTAAAGGGAAAGGGCGCAAGGGCTGCAGCGGGGGGCAGGAAGTCCCAGGTCTGCTCCCCTCGGGCCATTAAGCAGAAGGTGCAGGAGATGACGGAGCGTTTCCGGCTGATCGGACTGGAAAAGCATTATCCCGCTCAGTTGTCCGGCGGCCAGCAGCAGAGAACAGCACTGGCCCGGATTCTGGCCTATGAACCGGAAATCCTGCTTTTAGATGAACCGTTTTCAGCAATGGATACATATCTGAGGGAAAAGCTGCGTCTGGAGCTGGCAGAAGCATTAAAGGATTATGACGGCGTTTCCATTCTGGTAACTCATGACAGGGACGAGGCATACCAGCTCTGTCCGGAGATACTTTTGATGGATCAGGGAAAGGTTCTGGCCAGGGGAAAGACGAGAGATATTTTTGCCTGGCCCCAAACCTGCAAGGCTGCAAGACTTACGGGCTGCAAAAATATTTCCAGGATCAGGCGGATGGGTGAACGGCATATCTGCGCTTTGGACTGGGGCGGCTTAGAGTTGATGGCAGACCGTCTGGTGGGGGAGGAGATTACTGCAGTGGGGATCCGGGCTCATGATTTTGAGCCGCTAAGCAGACAGAAGGCAGCTGCATACGCATATGAAAATTGTATTCCTGTGGAAGAACCCCAGGTGTCTGAAATGCCCTTTGAGTGGTATATTACCCTGAAAAACGGTCTGTGGTGGAAACGAGAAAAGACGATTCATACCCACAATTCTGCCGGAGTGATCCCGGAGTATCTTCGGGTAGATCCGTCGGCTATTTTACTGTTAAAAGGAGAACTCTGATATGAAAAAAACAGGAGCAGTCATTGTGGCGGCAGGCCATAAAAACAGAGGAACGGCCTTTTTGCCCATGCTCCCGGTAGGGGACAGCACCGTGATCCGTCGGATCATTATTACGATGAGGCGGGTGGGGATTGATCCTATTGTGGTAGTGACGGGAAAACAGGGAGATGAGCTGGAGAAGCATATAAGCGATCTGGAGGTTATTTCCCTGCGCAATCCCGATTACGAAACGGAACAGATGTTTGACAGCATTTCCATGGGTCTTCGCTACATCAGAGGACTGTGTACACAGACACTGATCCTTCCTGCTAAATTTCCGCTTCTTTTGCGTGATACGCTGGAAAAAATGCTTTCAGAAGAGGGCGATATTATCCGGCCGGTTTTTGACGGAAAAAGAGGCCATCCGGTTCTTATATCGGAGCACGCAGCCGGGAAAGTGCTTGAATACACGGGAAATCGGGGCTTGCGGGGAGCACTTTTTGAAGCGGAGCAGTGCTTTGTGACAAAGGAAGTACCTGTGGAAGATCAGGGAATTATCTTTGCAGTGGAAACGGATGAAGACAGTACGGAACGGGAAATGGAAAAACAGAAGATCCAGGTGCATCCGGAGGTGCGTCTGGTCGTTCGGAGAAATGATCCCTTCTTTGGGCCGCTGCTTGCCCGTTTTCTCACCGTGGTCCGTCATACAGGTTCTATGCAGACGGCCTGCAGGCAGCTGCACATATCCTATACCAAAGGCTGGAAGCTTTTAAAGGAGGCGGAGCATCAGCTGGGCTATGGCCTCCTTGTATCCCGGTCAGGAGGAACAGAGGGGGGATTTTCCCGTCTTACAGAGAAGGGGGAAGATTTTCTAAGACGATATCTGTGCATGGAAGAAGAACTGCGCAAAGAAAGCGAACGGCTGTTTAAACGGTATTTTCCGGAAGAAAATGAGGTGTCAAAATGAGAGAGTTATTTAAAGAACTGAAAAAATGCCTTTTAAGAGGAGAGGGAGCAGCACTTGCTTCGATCATAGAGAGCGCGGGTTCCACACCCAGAGGCGCGGGTTCGCGGATGCTGGTAAAAGCAGATGGAACGGCTCTTGGAACTGTGGGCGGAGGAGCTGTGGAGTATCAGGTAACTCTGGCCTGCAGGGAAGCAGTTAAAAGTAAAGAGTCCGGTCTTCGAGAGTTTACTTTAACCCGTGGGAAAGAAGCCGATATCGGTATGGTCTGCGGGGGAGATGTGACGGTGTACATCCAGTATGTGGATCCTGAAATGCCAGGTATCCAGGAGCTTATCGATCAGGTTCTGAGTGTTCTTGATGTGGATGAGGACAGCTGGCTGATTTTTGACCTCACTGTGGAAAAATCGTGGAAAATGGGGCTTTACAGTGAAAAGACAGGCGTTTTGGGCCTTGGAAATGAAACGGCAGGAGCAGGGTGGATGAAGCATAGCTGTCCTTCGGGAGCCGCAGAAATGAAAGATGGAAGGGACGCTTCTGTATGTGAACGGGTGTTGCCGGAGACGGTATTTGGGCCTGAGTTTACAGCGCTTTTTGGTTCCCAGGCGGTCATTTCCAGGGAAAACGATCATTTTTACTATGTGGAGCCTCTGGTTCAATCTGGTACGGCGTATGTGTTCGGCGGAGGCCATGTGGCTCAGGAGCTGGTTCCCGTATTAAAAAAAGTGGGCTTTCGCTGTGTGATCATGGATGACAGAGAGATGTTTGCCAACCGGCAGGTATTTCCCGATGCCGATCAGGTAATCGTGGGAGATATGGAGCGGATTGGCGACTATGTGTCTATCCGGCCTCAAGACTACGTATGCGTGATGACAAGAGGCCATCAGTTTGACTATTATGTGCAGAAGCAGGCTCTGGCTTTAAAGCCCTGCTATCTGGGCGTGATGGGAAGCAAAAACAAGATCCGTGTGGTGACGGAACGGCTGCTTGAAGATGGATTTTCAAATGAGGAGATCAAGGCCTGCCATATGCCGATCGGTTTGGGAATCCATGCGGAAACACCCCAGGAGATTGCAGTCAGCGTTGCGGCGGAGATGATCTCTGTGCGGGCCGAGAGACTGGGAAAGACAAGGAGGTAAAGGCATGAAGGAATGTGTATGGGCAATATATTTCAGTCCTACCGGAGGAACAAAAAAAGCGGCCCTTTATCTGGCAGAGGGCCTTGGAAAAGAGGTAAAAGAGGTGGATCTTTCTGCTCCTGATTTTAATGGCGCAGAATTTAAAAAGGATGATCTGGTGATTGTGGCTGCTCCTGCATTTGGAGGAAGGATCCCGGCACTGATGGCAGAGCGGTTAAAGTGCACCGCAGGAAAGGGCGCTGCTGCTGTTACGGCTGCCGTTTATGGAAACAGGGCCTATGAGGATGCTCTGGTGGAGTTAAATGATGCATTGGAGGAGCAGGGCTTTGAGCCTTTCGCTTCTGCGGCTGTCCTTGCGGAGCATTCCATGGTTCGGGAGGTGGCGGCAGGACGTCCGGATGCGAAGGATCATGAGGAGCTTTCCGGTTTTGGAGCACAGATCCTTAAAAAGCTTGAAGCGGCAGAAATTACAAGGCCCCAGGTGCCAGGGAACCGCCCATATAAGGAATGGAAAAAGATGCCTGCAGTACCGGTAAACGGCAGCGGCTGTACCGGGTGCGGACTCTGCGCCGGACTCTGTCCCTCTGGAGCTATTTCAAAAGAAAATCCATCAGTGACAGATCCAAAGAAATGTATCCTGTGCCTGCGCTGCATCGCTGTCTGTCCTTCCGGTGCAAAAAAGCTTCCGGAACCTGTTCAGGAGATGTTAAACCAGAAGCTTCTGCCGTTAAAGGGGATCCGGAAGGAAAATGAGCTGTTTTTGTAAAATTTGGGGTAATTAGTCCGGACTATATAAAACAGGCTGGAGCTGTTCACCCTTCAGAGCAGCTTTTATGGTTGGAATTACAAGCTCTGTTCTCGCAACCAGGGAACAGGGCTTTTTTTGCGGTGAATCCTGGGAAAATGGAACAAAATATACATGTTTGCAGGGAAAGAGAAGTCCGATATTTTTAAAATTCATTCCCATGGCATCATTGGTGGAAAGGAAGATCACCAGAGGCTTTTCATTACGCAAATGGGCTTTGGCAGCCATGAGTACGGGGGTATCCGTGATGCCGTTTGCCAGCTTGGCAAGGGTATTTCCCGTACAGGGAGCGATGAGCAGAAGATCCAGATAGCCTTTGGGGCCAATGGGTTCCGCGTCCTCAATGGTAAGAATGGGTTCCCGTCCGGTCAGACCGCTGATGGTCCGGATATATTCATCCGTGCTTCCGAAACGGGAACGGGTGGTCTGCACATGGGAGGAAAAGATGGGGTACAGCTCGGCTTCCTCCTGTATGAGAGTTTGTACGGTCTGTTTTATTTTATCAAAGGTACAGAAGGACCCGGTAACAGCCAGGCCGATCGTTTTTCCTTTCAGAGACATAAGAATTTCCCTCTATTATATGAAAATGTAGTAGTTTTTAACGTCCCTCTCCAAGGACCTGCAGTACTGCCCGGCACAGGATCCTGGCAGAGGCTTTGGGACTGAAACGTCCCGGAAGCCCCGGACAGGCGATCCGGCAAAGTCCGGCCTGACGGCAGGCTTCCTCAGAAATACAGCCGGAGCCGGAAGCCAGTTCAAAAAGTACCGCGTCTTTATGGATCTGCTTGATAAGCAGGGGATCTGTAAGGATAGGAGCGGGAGCTGTATTAAAAATAAGCTCTGCTTGAGGAAGATATTTTTCCAGTTTTTGGGGATCAAAGGTGTCAAAGCCACGCGTTTTGGCAAGTGTCTGCCGGATGGGGGTTATCTCACAGACGGATGCATCTGCAAACATTCCTCTCAGGCGGTCGGCCAGCGCCTGGCCGCAGCGTCCATAGCCAAGGATCAGGCAGCGGCAGCGATGGAGATTGATGGGGCACTGGCTGACTGCCAGAGAGATGGCGCCTTCTGCGGTGGCAATGGCATTTTCCAGGGAAATTTCTTCCATGTCCATAAAATCCTTCCATAGAATGTCATTATTATCGCAGAACTCTTTTACAGGATCCGGGAGATTTCCGCCAAAAAGATACTGTCCGGGCATAAGGCAGGAAAGAAGGGCAGAGAGTTCCATACCGTGTGAGGGAGGCTGGAACAGATGAACCCCGTCGCGGGTAAAGGGAACGGGGCCGAGGATCACAGAGGCCTCTTTGACTGCCGATTTCATCAGCGGGGAATCCGTTCCTGTAAAAAAAGACACGGGATATCCTTCCTTGGAAAGAATCTGTACCATCCATCGAAGACGCATATCGCCCCCGACTGCAAAAAATGTTTTCATGGCTGTTCCTGCCTTATTTCTGTCTGTAATTTATATATATGAAAGGGCTGGAAAAGCGTGAGAAAGCATGGTATACTATTACACATAGCACACAAAATACTGGCTGCGTCTTTTATGGCTGGATCCAAAAAGACAGAGACCAGTTTTTTTGCAGAAATCGTTATATACAAAAGAGTATAACGGGAGGGCAGAAGATGGAAGATAACAATAAGCTTCATTACGGTTTATCATTGCGCCTGTATTTTGAGGAAAAGGCCTTTGGTCCGGGGATGGTGACTTTGCTGAGAGCGGTAGAGAAAACAGGATCTCTGCAGAGAGCGGCCCGCTCTATGAATATGGCCTACAGTAAGGCATGGAAAATGCTCCGGGTGGCGGAAAAAGAGTGGGGGTTTTTGCTGACAGACCGGGAGACCGGAGGAAGAGACGGAGGAGGTTCCACCCTTACGCCTCAGGCGAAGGAGCTGATGGAAGCTTATTTAAGCTTTCGAAGAGATGCAGAGGCGGAACTGGATCGTCTGTTTGAAACGTATTTTTCGGATGAATGGTTAAATCATATGAGAGAGATGGGAGGAAATGAAAAAAATGAGTGAGGAAATCGTATTTTGCAGGGGAGGAGGCTGTACGGCCAAGCTGGGGCCGGGGGTACTGGCCCGTGTGTTAAATCGGCTGCCCAAAACAAAGGATCCCAATCTGATGATCGGATATGACGGTTCCGATGATGCGGCCGTATACCGGCTTACAGATGATCTGGCCATGGTGCAGACACTTGATTTTTTCCCCCCCATGGTGGAGGATCCCTATATATTCGGCCAGATTGCGGCTGCTAATGCGCTGAGTGATATCTATGCCATGGGAGGAGAGGTAAAAACTGCATTAAATATCGTATGCTTTCCGGAAGAGATGGATCTGAATATTCTGGGAAAGATCATGCAGGGCGGCAGCGAAAAGGTACGAGAGGCAGGAGGTGTTCTGGCGGGCGGCCATTCCATTGCGGACAGCGATGTAAAATACGGCCTTTCTGTTACGGGAATTATCCATCCTGACCGTGTATTTGCCAACAGCGACTGCAAAGAGGGCGATGCCCTGATCCTCACAAAGCCTCTGGGTGTAGGGATTGTATGCACGGCAGCAAGGATGAAGGCGGCACCTCAGGCGGCGTATGACCTGGCGGTCCAGTCCATGACAACCCTTAATAAATATGCATCCGAGATTCTTAAAAAATACAGGCTCCACGGATGTACGGATGTAACAGGCTTCAGCTTTTTAGGGCACCTGTGTGAAATGGTAACGGATCAGGCCACAGCCCGCATCTATAAGGATCGCGTTCCGGTTATTCCGGAGGCGCCTGCATTGGCAGAGGAATTCTATATCACAGCAGCGGCTCAGAGAAACCGCAACCATGTGCAGGATAAGATTGATTTTGGAAGCTGTGGCTTTTCCATGCAGGAAATCCTGTTTGATCCCCAGACCTCCGGCGGACTGCTTGCATCCATTGATGCTGCAGATGCCGAAGCAGCACTCAAGGAACTGGAAGAACTGGGGCTTCCCTGCGGGATCGTGGGAAGGATCGAAGCGCGGCAGGAAAAGGCCGTGATTGTAGAATAAAAGAGAAGTGAGGAGGAAACAGGCTATGATAAGACTGGATGAAAGGGGAAAGCAGTGTCCGCTGCCGGTGATTGAGGTGAAGCGGGCCCTGGAGGCAGCGGCGCCGGGGGAAGCAGTAGAGGTGGTCGTGGATAATGAGATCGCAGTACAGAATTTAAAGAAGCTGGCAGATCACAAGGGGCTGTCCTTTGCATCTGAAAAAAAGAGCAGCAGAGAATATGTGGCTGTTATTACAGCTGGTGAGGGAGTAAAAGAAGGAGAAAGCGCACCGCAGGCAGATGCTTTACCGGAAAAAGAGCCTGAAGTCTGCCATCCGGACGGACGCAGGAAGGGAATGGTGGTTGTGATTTCTTCCCGTGAAATGGGGCAGGGAGATCCGGCGCTGGGAACCCTTCTGATGAAGGGATTTATTTATGCTCTTACACAGCAGGACGTACTGCCGGAAACCATTCTTCTCTATAATGGAGGCGCCTTCCTTTCCTGTGAGGGCTCGGATAATCTGGAGGATCTTAAGACGCTGGAGGCTCAGGGCGTAGAAATTCTTACCTGCGGCACCTGCTTAAACCATTATGGGATCGGGGACCGGCTGAGAGTAGGCAGCGTTACCAATATGTATGAGATTGCAGAAAGGATGACCGGGGCAGCTGTGCTGATACGGCCTTAAGGTGGGGAGCATGAACAGACAAAAGCAGCTGATCATAGTAAGAGGCGGAGGGGATATTGCCACAGGAACCATCCACCGCCTTCATCGGTGCGGTTATCCGGTGCTGGTGCTGGAAACAGGCAGTCCTTCTGCCATCCGCAGGCAGGTGGCATTTTCCGAAGCAATCTATGACGGACAGAGTGAAATTGAGGGTGTGACCTGCTTAAAGGTATCCGATTTTGCAGAGGCAAAGGCTGTCTTAGAGGCAGGAGCCATCCCCATGATGATGGATGAGACGTGTGAAATATTAAAGGAAGTCCGTCCCTGGGCTCTGGTGGATGCGATCCTGGCAAAAAAGAACCTAGGAACGAACCGGAATATGGCGGATAAGACTATTGGCCTGGGGCCAGGCTTTGCAGCCGGGGAAGATGTGGATCTGGTGATCGAGACCATGCGGGGCCACAACCTGGGAAGGATCATTTCCAGGGGAACGGCCCTTCCGAATACAGGAACTCCGGGGCTGATCGGAGGCGCGGGAAAGGAACGGGTCATCCATTCGCCGGCCATGGGGATCCTTTTTGGAAAAGTGAGGATCGGAGACCGGGTAGAAAAGGGACAGCCCGTCGCGGTCATTGTTACGGGGCAGGGAGAGGTAGTGGTAGAAGCTTCTCTTACAGGCCTGGTGCGTGGGCTGATCCGGGACGGTTATCCGGTGGCAAAGGGCTTTAAGATCGCGGATATTGATCCAAGAGAGAGCGAGTATGAAAACTGCTTTACCATTTCAGATAAAGCGAGGGCGATCGGCGGTTCTGTATTAGAAGCCCTTTTATATCTGGAACAGAAACAGGGCTTTTAAGGGAGGCGCATTATGATCTATCTTGACAGTGCGGCTACCTCCTTTTACCGTCCTCCTGTGGTGGCCCGGGCAGTGGCAGAGGCGATGAACTCCATGGGAAACTGCTCCCGGGGAACGCACAGAGAAGCTTTAACGGGAGCCAGGATCATTTTTGAGACAAGACAGCTTCTGGCAGAGCTGTTTCATGCTCCCGGACCGCAGCAGGTGGCATTTACGGCTAATTCCACAGAAAGTTTAAATATGGCGGTCAAAGGCCTGATCGATCCGGGAGACCGGGTAGTGACTACCGTGCTTGAACATAACAGCGTGCTCCGACCTCTGTATGAGATGGAAAAAAGGGGCGCTGTGCTGACCATTGTGGGCTGTGAGAAGGATCCTTCTAATGGGATTTCCAGAAAAGGAAGGCTGGATATGATAGCCATGGAGAAGGCCATTACTCCGGGCACAAAGGCTGTGGTTATGACTCATGCCTCCAATCTCACCGGAAACTGCCAGGATCTGGCTCAGGTGGGAGAATGGTGCCGCAGGGCAGGCGCTCTTTTTATTGTAGATGCCTCTCAGACCGCAGGACTCTTTCCGATTGATATGGAGAGAGATCAGATCGATGTCCTCTGCTTTACCGGTCACAAGGGCCTGATGGGGCCTCAGGGAACTGGCGGGATCTGCCTTGGCACAGGAGTGAATATACGGCCTCTTTTATCCGGAGGCAGCGGTATTATGACCTTTGAAAAGCAGCATCCGTCACAGATGCCGACAGCGCTGGAAGCAGGTACCTTGAACGGACATGGGATTGCAGGACTGCGGGCCGCCCTTCTGTATATTAAGGAACAGGGTATGGAGCATTTGAGAAAGAGGGAACAGCAGCTTATGCGGCGTTTTTATGAGCAGGCGCTGGAAATTCCGGATATCCGTATCTATGGGGATTTTTCCCAGAAAGACAGGGCTGCTATTGTATCTTTGAATCTGGGAGAAGAGGATTCCGCTCAGGTCAGCGACTATCTTTCTGAGGAATATGACATTGCCACCCGCTCTGGAGGTCACTGTGCTCCTTTGATGCATGAGGCGCTTAAAACCGTGGAGCAGGGGGCGGTACGGTTCAGTTTTTCCCATTTTAATACAGAAGAACAGATCGACGAAGCCATTGATGCCCTGAAGCATTTTTAAATAGAAGAACAGGCAGCGGTACGCTGAGACAGAATTTCGTTTAAGGCAGATGCACTGCTTGTATGGCTCCGCACGATCTGGGTTGTGTCCGGACGGACCTCATCCAGAGCACAGCGGATCATTTTGTGGGATACCGTATTCGTAAAGAGTACGAGCAGATCCGGTGTTCCGATCTGCTTGTCCAGGCTGGCACTCATCTGGGTAAAAACCTTTGCTTTGCAGTTGTAGGTTTTGCATATTTTTTTATACTGGGTGACCATCCGGTCATGACCTCCGATGATAACAACACTCATGAAATATCCTCCCTTGCAGGTATGTATTTGGAAATATATAGGTTAGTATATACTAACTAAAAGTATCATATAACAAATCCGGTAAAATGTCCATAGAAATTTTACAGGAAAATGGTTCATTCCAAAAAGAAAATTATTTAATACAAAAAGTTTTAGATTAACTAAAAATTTTTGTCAACAATGCAGATTGCGGTTATATCCTTCTTGGGCTATAATAATTCCATCATAAGAAACAGGAGAGGAAGAAAGAAAATGGGATTTATTGCCGTAGTAATCGTATTTGCAAGCCTTGGCTATGATATGTACCGTGTGATCCGCAGTCATGGAAACAATTGAGATAGAAATGCAGAATGTCTGATGAAACATACATTTTGAAAAGGAAGCAGTCCGGTTTTTGGGGGCAGAGGGTTCTGCCTGCAGGAATCGGGCTGTTTTTATATACAGCTGTTTTGCGTCTGTGGATGCGGTAGATGCATAAAAATTCCTTGTGCGGTCATTTGCTCCATGATAAAATAAAACAGAACAATGGGAGAAGATGGGGGACAGAACGTGGAAGCATATTATTACGGAGCATGTTTGACACAGGCCGTTCACAGTATTTTCAAGGCGCTGGAAATAGAAAAATACCGGTTATCCGGCTGTCCGTTTGTGATCTCATTCACCGGCGGAGGAGGAAAAACCTCCCTGATCCGCCGTATGGCATGGGAAGGGCGGGAACTGGGACTTAAGGTTCTTGTGATTCCTACAACCCATATGGCCCTTCCGGAGCATTTTTTTGTGCCGGAACCTTCGGTGGGGGATTTGGAGCAGACATTAAAAGACAGTGGGATTGCGGTTGCGGGAAATCCGGAGGAACGAAAGCCCGGAGAGAAAAAGATATCCTTCTGGGGCTGGGAATTTTACCAGCAGGCCAGAGAAAAAGCGGATCTCGTCTTAGTGGAGGCCGATGGAGCAAAGAGGCTTCCGGTGAAGGTGCCGGGACCGGCAGAGCCGGTGATACCGGGAGATACAGATCTGATCTTCTGCGTGTACGGTCTTAAGGCTCTGGGACAAAAGGGAGAGAAATGCTGCTTTCGTATGGAACAGGCAAAAACGCTTTTGGGAGAGAGCTTCAGTCTGGATAAAGAGGACAGGGAATGGGCAATGGAGGAGAAATATATGGCCTGTCTGATGAAACAGGGATATTTAAGTCCGCTGAAGCAGTCATTTCCTCAGGCCAGGATCCTTCCTGTGTTCAATCAGGCAGATACAGGGGAGCTTGTTCTGGCAGGAAAGCGGATACTGGAGCAGATCGGACATACAGAGGGTCTGATCACGGGAAACCTGTGGAAGGAACCGTCATTTGAGTTGTTTTAAACAGGATAGAAAGGTGACTTTATACAATGAAACTTTCGATGATTTACATGGCTTCCGGCTTTGGAAAGCGATTTGGTTCCAATAAGCTTCTGGCATCCTTTGAGGGACGTCCTCTTTATACATACGGATTGTCTGCTCTGGAAAAAGGGGCGCAGATCCTGGAAAAAAAATCGGGGATAAGCTGTGAGATAATTACGGTAAGTCAATATCCCCAGATCCTGGAAAGTGCCCGCTGCCTGATCTCCGGAGAAAAGGTGCTGGAAAATCCGTTCAGTGAAGAGGGGATAACGGCGTCGATCCGCCTTGGGGTAGCCGCCGCCTGGGAAGATACGGATGCATTCCTTTTTTTTGTGGCAGATCAGCCCTATACGGAAGGAGAAATGATCGCTTCTTTTGCGGAGGGCTATTTTAAAAGCGGAAAAAAGCTCGGCTGTACGGCATTTAAGGGACGCAGGGGAAGTCCTACTGCGTTTGGAGCCTGTTACCGCTCTGAGCTTTTGGCTATTTCAGGAGATAAGGGTGGCCGTCAGGTTATGAAGAACCATCCGGAGGAACTCTGGATCATGGAAACAGAGGAAAAACAGCTGTGGGATGTGGATCTGCCGGAGGATTTGAAGAGGGGGAAAAAAGAGTATGGCACAGGAGCATGATTTTTCAAAGGGCAGTATCATTTCAAATATTTTAAAGCTGGCTCTTCCTATGACGCTGGCCCAGCTGATCAATGTACTCTATAATATCATAGACCGGATCTATATCGGCCAGCTTCCTGAGGATGCTACGCTGTCTCTCACAGGTCTTGGGCTGTGTCTTCCTATTATTTCCATCGTAATAGCCTTTGCAAATCTCTTTGGAATGGGAGGTGCACCCTTATGCTCCATTGAGCGGGGAAGAGGAAATAAGGAAGAGGCAGAGGCCATTATGGGAAATTCCTTTGTAATGATGGTACTGGTGGGGCTGCTCCTTACCACTGTGGGCCTTCTGTTTAAGCGGCCGCTTTTATATCTGTTTGGGGCCAGCGACGATACCATTGGCTATGCGGATGACTATGTGACGATTTATCTTCTGGGAAATATATTTGTGATGGTCGGACTGGGTATGAACAGCTTTATCAATTCTCAGGGCTTTGGAACCATTGGCATGATGACGGTTCTTTTGGGAGCAGCCGCCAATATTTTACTGGATCCTGTATTTATATTTGGATTTCATATGGGGGTTCAGGGAGCGGCTCTGGCTACCATTCTTTCCCAGTTTCTTTCAGCTGTCTGGATCCTCCGGTTCCTCACCGGGCCCAAGGCCACTCTACGGCTGCGCCGTTCATCCATGCGGCTGGAACGGGAGCGGATTTTCCGTATCATGGGTCTGGGAATGAGCGGGTTTACCATGGCGATCACCAATAGTTCGGTGCAGATCATGTACAACACCATGCTGCAGAGGGCCGGAGGTGATCTTTATGTGGGGATTATGACCGTCATCAATTCTGTCCGTGAGGTGATTTCCATGCCGGCTCAGGGCGTAACCAACAGCGCTCAGCCGATCATGGGGTATAATTATGGGGCAAAGGAGTATGGACGGGTAAAAAAGGCCATTGTATTTATGTCTTCTGTTTCTGTTTTATATACATTGGCTGCCTGGGGGCTGATCCATGGTTTTTCTGGATTTTTTATCCGGATGTTTAACCGCAGCGGAGAACTGGTGGAGGCGGGAATACCGGCTATGCGGATTTACTTTTTCGGCTTTTTTATGATGTCCCTGCAGTTTGCAGGCCAGTCCGTATTTGTAGGTCTGGGAAAATCCAGATATGCCGTATTCTTTTCCATTTTCAGGAAAGTGATAATCGTAATCCCGCTGATATTGATCTTGCCGACAATTTTTCATCTGGGCACAGACGGTATCCTTATGGCAGAACCTATATCTAATTTTATCGGCGGAACGGCCTGTTTCGGGACCATGCTGTGTACGGTATGGCGCGAACTGGGAAAGAAGGAGAAATCAAATGCACAGGAAACATAAGAGCAGGACATGGGTGGCAGCAGTCCTGTTTGTGGGGACTGCTATTCTTTTTACATGCGGATTTGGCAGAATGTCGGAGTATTCTTCTGGAGAAAGGGGTCATCTGCGTTCGGCAACCTATTATTCCGATGACTGGGTGATCAATTTCTGGAACAGCGAAAGTGTTCATATGGAGGAGGAACTGGCACGTATTGCGGCAGACGGCTTTAACAGTATTATCCTGGCAGTTCCATGGAGGGAATTTCAGCCGGAAACAGCTCCGGTCATGTATGAGGAGTATGCCTGGAAAAAACTGGGGGGCGTTATGGACGCAGCCGGAAAACAGGGATTGGGAGTGATCCTCAGAGTGGGTTATACCTGGGATTATGCGTCACCGGAGTCTGCTTTGTCACGGTATGAAGGACTTTTATATGATCCGCAGCTAAAAGCCGCATGGATTTCCTATGCAGAACGTTTGTATAAACAGGTTTCTGCTTATGAAAACTTCTGCGGCGGCTTTCTCACCTGGGAAGATTTCTGGAATTTCACGGAAAATGCAGCCGGATATGGAAATGGGATTGCCGGACGCAGAATGGCAAAGCTGTGCGGATATACGGATTACCTGAAGGAAAAATATACGCTGGAGCAGCTAAAGGAATATTATGGAACTTCCTTTGAAAATTATGAGGAAATATGGCTTCCGGAGAAGGACTCTTATGCAAGAAAACTTTTTTATGAATTTTATGATGCGTTTCTTGCAGAGCTTTTGACGGAAACTCAGAAGGTATTTCCAGATCTTTCCATGGAAGTTCGGCTGGACGCAGATCCGGTAAAAAAAGCGGACAAAACGCTGGAAGGTGTTTCTCATCAGAGTACCTTTGGCTGTGGAAATGCATCCTGCACCAGTATTATGTACAGTGTCCCTATGGGGTTTCCTAATGAAGGCGAGTGGGTGACAGCTGATCAGGCATTAAACATGGCGCCTGTATTTTTTGATCAGGTCAGCCGGTATAATGGAAATAAACCGGTGTATGTGGACCAGTTCCTTTTTACGGACAATACTCCTGGTTTTGAAAGGAATGCCCGTTTAAAGCCGGAGGAGAAAAACGCCTATCTGGCCGGAATGGGTGAGCTGTTTCGCACCATGACCATAGGATACGGCGTGTGGACTTACAGGGATTACGGAGATAACAAGCTTTATAACCCCCAGTTTGCCCTGGGACTGAGAGGCTGGAAGGTAACCGGAGAAAGCTATATCGAAGAGGGGAAGAATGGAAAAGAAGCGGTTCTTCCTTCAGGAAGCAGCATTTCCCAGGAGATGCGGGGCAGAGTCACCGGCAGAACTGGCCCGGATGTCCATGTGCGTTTTTCTCTGGAAGGAACAGCCGGGAGTACGGTAAGCGTCCGGGTGGGGAAGCGGACTAAGACCTTTCAGGCAGGAGAAAGAACGGATGCAGAATTGGTATTTGAGAATGCATTGGCAGAAGAACTGACCATTTCCTGCACCGGAGGAGGCAGCGTACGGATTGACGATCTGAATCTATATACGTTTGTGACAGAGGGTGATATATACCGCATGGATGGCTCCGAGGGGGAATGTACGGATGGGATCCGGCAGCTGAACCAGGCTCTGGGGGCAGAGGATTAAGGTATTTTTGCATGAGAAAAGCCACCAGAGCGCATACTAAATCCTGTCATGACGCCTGAAACCTTACGTTTTGGGAAAATTTATGTGACAGGAGGAAATCAAATATGACAAAATTGGAATGTTCAGTGGAAAACTGTGTGCACAATGCAGATCAGTGCTGCTGCAGAGGCTCGATCCTGGTAGACGGACACGGAGCCAGGGATGCAGAGGGTACCTGTTGTGCCAGCTTTGAGGAAAATAAGGGCGGGTCTTTTAAAAATCTCTTTAAAACCCCGGAAACCCGTCTGGAGGTAGACTGTGATGCCGTAAACTGCGTCTACAATGAGGACTGCTGCTGTACGGCGTCCGGAATCTGTATCTGCGGAAACGGAGCCTGCGACTGTGAAAATACAAGATGCGCCACTTATAAGGCAAAATAGGAAACTTAAAAAAGTAGTTGACATTCCCGGAATCATATGGTATCATTTTGGAAGTTGTGAAAACAACGCACAGGAAAGCAGGTTATCCGCCTCACCTTGGCACGAGTCAGTGACCCGGGTTTATATCAGAAGCTGTATAAAAGGTTTTTTATATAAAGAATCTTTTTCAGTTTAAAACCAGAGCAGCAGACGAGTATGATTTTTTAGCGGATGGCATAAGCTGTCCGCTTTTTACATTTACCAAGCAGAGGCAAAGGCTCTTCGTTCAAACAAACATGACTATGGAGGTGTACGACTATTAGCGAGTTAATGATCAACGAACAAATCAGAGACAGAGAGATCCGTCTGATCGGTGAGAACGGCGAACAGTTAGGTATTATGTCTGCAAGAGACGCCTACAAGATGGCGCAGGAGGCAGAGCTGGATCTTGTGAAGATCGCTCCTACTGCAAAGCCGCCGGTATGCAAGATCATCGATTATGGAAAGTACCGTTACGAATTGGCCCGTAAGGAAAAGGAAGCCAGAAAGAAACAGAAAGTGATTGACGTCAAAGAAGTTCGTTTGTCCCCGAACATTGATACTAATGACTTAAACACCAAGGTGGGAGCTGCCAGAAAGTTCCTGGAAAAGGGTGATAAGGTAAAGGTAACTCTTCGTTTCCGTGGCCGTGAGATGGCCCATATGTCCAAGTCAAAGTACATTCTGGACGATTTCGCTGAGAGTCTGGCTGACATCGCAGTTGTTGATAAGCCCTCAAAGGTGGAAGGAAGAAGCATGGTTATGTTTTTAACTGCAAAACGTTAAAATAGAAAGTTTTAAGGAGGAAATTTACAATGCCAAAGTTAAAAACCAGCAGAGCAGCAGCAAAGCGCTTTAAAAAGACAGGAACCGGTAAGTTAGTCCGCAATAAAGCTTACAAGTCTCACATCTTAACTAAGAAGTCTACTAAGAGAAAGAGAAATCTTAGAAAAGATATCGTTACCGATGCTACTAACGTAAAGGCAATGAAGAAGATTTTACCATATCTGTAAGTTTTAGATTAAATTAGGAGGAATTACCGATGGCAAGAATTAAAGGCGGCTTAAACGCAAAAAAGAAGCACAATAGAATCCTGAAGATGGCTAAGGGCTACAGAGGAGCCCGTTCCAAGCAGTACAGAGTAGCTAAGCAGTCCGTAATGCGCGCACTGACCAGCTCCTACGCAGGCAGAAAAGAGAGAAAGAGACAGTTCAGACAGCTGTGGATCGCACGTATCAACGCTGCAGCACGTATCAACGGCCTGTCCTACAGCAAGTTCATGTACGGCTTAAAGCTGGCTGAGGTTGATTTAAACCGTAAGGTTCTGTCCGATATGGCGATCAACGATGCAGAAGGCTTCGCAAAGCTGGCTGAGCTGGCAAAGTCCAAGCTTGCTTAATTAAAATATATTGATAAAAGCTCCTGTTCTATGGCTGATGATACAGATTCAGCCGTGGGGCAGGTTTTTTTGTGTAAAAAAATGGATAAAGCAACATGGACAAGGCTGTTTTGCAGAGTTATAATTGTATAAAAATACACACAAAGGAAACGAAAGTTATGGCACAGAATGTAAAAGACAGTACAGACATGATCCACGGAAGCATCGCCAGGTCCATCCTGCTGTTTTCTATTCCTCTTCTGGTTGGAAATTTCTTCCAGCAGCTCTACAATACAGTAGACGCCTATGTGGTGGGAAATTATGTGAATACCAGTGCGCTGGCGGCGGTCGGAGCATCTACGCCGATCGTAAATATGCTGGTAGGTTTCTTTACGGGTCTGGCAGCCGGTGCGGGGGTGGTGATATCCCAGTATTTTGGCGGAGGCCGGACGGAGCAGATGCGCCGGGCCATCCACAGTTCCCTGGCTCTTACGGCAATCCTGAGCGTTTTGTTTACAGCACTGGGCTTAAGCTTTACAAAGCCTTTGCTCCACGCCATCGGCGTACCAGAGGATGTAATGCCTAACTCTGCCCTGTATTTATCCATCTATTTCTGGGGAATGACATTTTCGCTCTTTTACAACATGGGCTCCGGTATTCTGCGTGCGATCGGTGATTCTAAAAACCCTTTGTTTTACCTCATTGCAGCCAGTCTGGTAAATATTGTCCTGGATTTTTTATTTGTCTGCGGGTTTGGAATGGGAGTAGAGGGAGCGGCGATTGCCACCATTATTGCGCAGGCGGTCAGCGCGGCGCTGGTGATGGGAAAGCTTCTTATGACCCGTGAGATTTACCGTGTGCGGCTTGGAGAAATCTGTTTTGACAGGAAAATGATCCGGCGTATTGTGGATATTGGCCTTCCGGCAGCGATCCAGCAGAGCATCACCTCATTTTCCAATGTGATCGTTCAGTCCTATATCAATTATTTCGGTACGGCAGCCATGGCCGGGTACTCTGCTACGCTGCGGGTAGACGGTTTTTTGCAGCTGCCCCTTCAGAGCTTTAATATGACGATCACTACCTTTGTGGGGCAGAATATCGGAGCAAAGGAATATAAAAGGGTAAAGAAGGGGATTTTTACTTCCTGGCTTATGTGCTCCGGTATTATTTTAGTGGGTTCTGTTATCATGTTCCTGAAGGCGCCGTCCATCATCGGTATTTTTACAGAGGATGCGGCTGTGATCAGCGTGGGAAGCAGTATGATCCGTATTTTTGGAAGCGCTTATCTGTTCCTGCCCATCATCCAGATTTTAAATGGCGCCCTGCGCGGCGCAGGACGCTCCAAGGTTCCCATGTATTTCATGTTAGGCTGTTTTGTGCTTCTGCGTCAGATTTATCTGATGATCGCCGTTCCTATGACAAAAAATGTTTCCGTTGTTTTTGCAGGATGGCCTGTGACCTGGGTGGTCTGCGCCATCGGAATGCTGGTTTATTATTTTAAGGTGGACTGGCTGCCAAAGGAGGAGTAAATCTGGAGATTGAAAAAAATCGAAAATCCCACTACCCAAATCCTGCATTTTAGTGTATAATAAAACACGGCTTGAAATTAAAGCCGTGTTTTTTGGAGGAATACCCAAGTGGCTGAAGGGTCTGGCTTCGAACACCAGTAGGTCGGCAGTACCGGCGCAAGGGTTCAAATCCCTTTTCCTCCGTTTTTGCAAAATACCGCTTCCTGCAGACTCGTGCTGTATCCTGCAGGAAGCGGTATTTATTTATGCATAAATGGGCTTTGCAATCAGAAGGTTCCGGCTACAGAGGAAGGGATTGTAAACTCCACAGCGCCCATATATCCGGGAGCAACCTCATATTCGTCAAAGGCAATGACCAGAAGGCCTTCTTCATTAAAGTAGAAGCTCTCATCGCCGGTAAGCTCCTTAAAGTCATCCTCCGGCATGTCGCTGTTGTAAAAATAGCTTACAGAATCGTCGGCTGCCATCTGGGAAGCCATCTGTTCTTTAATATTGGCTGTGATGGAGGAGAGCATTTCCGGCCGGTCCTTAAAAAGTTCTTTCAGGGAAAGCTGTTTCCCGGTGGTTTTATCAATGGTAAAGATCTTTGTGGACTGCGCTCCGCTTGCCATGACAATGGTGGTGTCGATGCGCAGGCACAGATAGCGGTCATTATCCGTTACAACTTTATAGGAGGAGTCCAGAGAATAGCTGCCTTCTCCCTGAGACTGGGACAGTTCGCCTTCATAGGCGGCGATGAGCTCCTGTGCATATTCCTCAATGGATTTATTCAGAGTTTCGGGTGCAGCTTCAATCTGCGGGATCTGGATGTTGGCCTCAAAGTTGTTTGTCTTATTTTCGTAGGTACGAAAGGTTACAACCTTTGCGATCGGGCCGATAACAGGGATCTGTTCCATGGCATTGGCGATGGTCGGATGCAGATTGGTAAGAAGAGTAATGGCAACCATAGCGGCTGCTGCGGTCATGCCTGTACGTTTCATTAATTTCATAAAAATGACTCCTTTCATTTGAGCTTTGTCTGTTTCTTTTTTTCCCTGCGCGATTCCGGCAAGAATCCGGTCTCTGGCTTCCAGGGGAACGGGAAGTGACTCATATTCCTGTCTGAGCTGTTCTAACTGTCTGTATCCGGAAAGTTTAAGGTCTTTCTGCTCCATAAAGATTCTCCTTTCATTTTGCGTAAGATTTCTTCGGTTCTTCAGGTTCCATGGTAATTCTCAGTTTTTTTAAGGCTCGGTAAAGACGGGCTTTTACAGTATTTAAATTTTCATCTACAACTCTGGAAATATCTTCCAGTTTCATATCTTCAAAGTACCGCAGCATGACAATGGTTCTGCTTTTTTCATCCAGATGCTTTAGGGCGGTCTTAAGATCCAGCTCCTGATATTTGTCCTCCCATGGGATTTCTGGCATTTCCTCTGCGGGGATTTCCTTTTTATTTTTTCTCAGAAGATCCAGAGAGGTATTTATAACGATCCGATAGATCCATGTGGATAAAAAGTCTGTATTTTTTACCTGGCCGCAGTCCCGGATGGCTTTGCAGGCGCTTTCCTGAACGACATCCAGAGCATCCTCCCGATTCTGTACATAACTGTAGGCCAGACGGTAAAAGCGCTCATATCCATCGATCAGTATCTGCTCGGTCTGTTTTGTGATGGGGTTGGTATCCACGTTAAACTTCTCCTTTCTTGGTTTCTGTCTGTTAGACGGCGGGAATGGTGAAAAAGTTGCATTCAGTAACAATGAATTTATTGCATGGCTGCTTTTATTGTATACGTTAAGGAGCGAAAGAATCAACGCCCGTACAGGAAATTTTCTGATTCGCCCTGTATTGAATTTTTATAAGGGAAAGGGTATAATTAACATAACTGATATATTTAAGCAGTAAGAGTGTATCAGATAAAATGCTGCATTTGAAAAAAAGGGTAAGGAGAATGAGAAAATGATCGAGTGGAAGAATTTTGACAGTCTTGAGTCCTACGGGGAGCTTGCCAAAGCAGAGCGTGTTAAGCTTGCAGAAGTAATGTCCGGAGAGAGCGGTGCAGAGCGTGTAAAAGCATACAGCGTTCCCATGGCAGCAGGCATGGTCTATAACTATGCGGCAAAGCAGGTGGATGAAAATGTGCTTGCAGTATTAAAAAAGCTGGCAAAAGAAGCGCAGCTGTCAGAAAAATACAAAGCCCTGTACAATGGGGAGATGATCAATACAGGAGAGAAGCGCCTGGTGCTTCACCAGCTCACACGCGGACAGCTTGGAGATAAGGTTGTGGCAGACGGCACAGACAAGCGGGCTTTCTATGTAGAGCAGCAGGAGAGAATCGCTGAATTTGCAAAGAAGGTACACAGCGGCGAGATCACCAATGCAGCAGGTGAGAAGTTTACAACGGTTGTACAGATTGGAATCGGCGGAAGCGATTTAGGCCCCCGCGCAATGTATCTGGCACTGGAGAACTGGGCAAAGAAACATAATACATTTAAAATGGAAGCAAAGTTCATCAGCAATGTAGATCCGGATGATGCGGCTGCAGTGCTTGGTTCGATTGATGTTGCTCATTCTATGTTTGTGCTGGTTTCCAAGTCGGGTACTACGTTGGAAACTCTGACAAATGAGTCCTTTGTAAAGGATGCTTTAAAGAAGGCAGGTCTGGATGCCTCCAAACATATGGTTGCAGTAACAAGCGAGACCTCACCTCTGGCAAAGAGTGATGATTACCTGGCAGCCTTCTTTATGGATGATTATATCGGAGGCCGTTTCTCATCTACTTCCGCAGTAGGCGGGGCAGTCCTGTCACTGGCATTCGGACCGGAGGTGTTCGCTCAGTTCTTAGAGGGTGCGGCAGAGGAAGATAAGCTGGCAGCAAAGGAAGACCTGCTCCAGAATCCGGATATGCTGGATGCGCTGATCGGCGTATATGAGAGAAATATGTTAGGCTATCCGGCAACAGCCGTTCTGCCTTATTCACAGGCATTAAGCCGCTTCCCTGCGCATCTGCAGCAGGCAGACATGGAGTCTAACGGAAAGTCCGTGAACCGGTTTGGTGAGCCTGTAAACTATGTCACAGGCCCGGTCCTCTTCGGCGAGCCCGGAACAAACGGACAGCATTCCTTCTACCAGCTGCTCCATCAGGGAACCGATATTGTGCCGATCCAGTTTGTGGGATTTAAGAACAGCCAGATCGGAACAGACGTTGTGATCGAGGACAGCACGAGCCAGCAGAAGCTCTGTGCCAATGTGGCTGCTCAGATCGTTGCATTTGCCTGCGGCAAAGATGATGAGAATCTGAATAAGAAGTTTGAGGGCGGACGTCCCTCCAGCATTATCATTGGAGAGCAGTTAAATCCCAAGGCACTTGGAGCACTCCTTGCACATTTTGAAAATAAGATCATGTTCCAGGGCTTTGTATGGAATGTAAACAGCTTCGATCAGGAAGGCGTACAGCTGGGCAAGGTACTTGCAAAGCGCGTACTGGCCCATGAAACAGACGGAGCGCTTCAGGTTTACAGCGAGCTTTTGAACATCTGATCAAACAGAAGAAAAAATATACTTGCGAAGAGAAAAACCGTCCGTTATACTGATAGTATCAGTGAGGGCGCAGGTCTGGTTTGGGGATTCCATTCCTGTCTTTCACGGAAAGACGGGTTACAGATATGAAGGATATCATGGATGAAGATAAGAGACTGGAAGAAGAGCTCAAGGAGCTGCGCCAGGTTCCCATAGACGAAAATGACAGAAAAAAGAAAAAGAGCCGCAGAAGCCGCAAAAAAACGGCAAAACGCAGGGGATTTCCCTTTGCAGCCGTATTTATGGCTCTTGTGGTAGGCGTTCTGGCAGGACTGGGCGGCGGTTACTACGTATGGGGCTGGGAACGGCCCTATACGGTAGATCTTAAGGCAGTAGAGGTTCCGGATTGGGTAAAGCAGGAGTTTATCCGGAAAAATATTTTTTCAAGGCCGGATGTGAGCCGCAGGAAGATCAACAATATTGTGCTTCATTATGTGGCAAATCCCGGTTCCAGTGCAGAGGGCAACCGAAATTATTTTGACAGCCTGGCGGATCAGGACAGCCAGAAAGGTGGCACCTCTACCAGCAGCCATTTTATTGTGGGCCTGGAAGGAGAGGTGATCCAGTGTATCCCGATCAATGAGATTGCCTACGCAAATGCTCCCAGAAACGAGGATACTCTTTCCATTGAGGTCTGTCACCCGGACGATACGGGAAAATACAGCGATGCTACATATGAGTCTGTCGTGAGGCTTACAGCCTGGCTGTGTACCCAGTTAAAGCTTAAAAGCAGCGATGTGGTGCGCCATTATGATATCAACGGTAAGCTGTGTCCGAAATATTATGTGGAGCATGAGGAAGAGTGGAAGCAGCTGAGAAAGGACATTGATGCGGCCATGAAGGAGCTGTGATCTGCGATACTGCATAAAAAAGCGGGGAGATCCCTACAGGGGGATCATCTCCGCTTTTCGATTATGGTAAATCGTATAGTAATGAAAGCCGCACTGCTTTAAAAGCTCCTTTGCGCGGGTAAATCCATATCCCAGATGCTCCGGAGCATGGGCGTCAGAGCCGATGGTGATGTGTTCGCCGCCCATCCTGCGGTATTGCTTTAAAATCTCTGTATCGGGGTTTTGATGACTCAGCCTGCTGCGGAAGCCGCCCGTATTGCATTCCAGAGCCTTTCCATTTTCAGCCAAAACCCTCAAAATAGAATCAATCTGCTCTTTAAAGGCAAAATAGCTGTAGACAGAAGCACTGTCCGGAGCATAGCGTGCGGCATAGTCCAGATGGCCCCAGGAGTCAAAGAATGGATGAAAAGCTCTGGCGCGCTTAAAGGAAAGGGTGAAAAACTCCTCAAGTCCCTGCCTGGAACCGCAGGCTTCCCAAAAGGAGGGATAAAAGGGATCATGGGAGCGGATAAAATGGCTGGAACCGATGATAAAATCAAATTCAGAGCCAAAATCCTTATGAAATTTTTCCAGGTACCTGCAGATGTGAAGCTGCAGCCCCAGTTCGATGCCGATATTGATGCGGATTTTATCCCGGTATTCTTCTTTAAGAGTGTTCAGGGCGGACAGATACGAGGGAAGATCCAGCTCAAAGTTATCCTCACAGAAGGATGAGTCGCGGTCATGATGGTCCGTAATGGTTATTTCCTTCATTCTCATAGAAACGGCCCGTTCAATCTGAACACGGGCGGGTGTATTTGAATCGCCGGAAAAAGCGGTATGCAGATGACAGTCGCAGATCATGCAGGCTCCTCCTTTCAGGCCGGATGCCAAAGGCGCGGCGTTTGATGATAAATATTATACCTGCGGCAGATAAAAAGTTCAAGGCTGACAAACAAATTCAGGGGAAAGAGGTAAAATGCTGTAATTTCCCGCACAAATTGTTATAAAATTAACGAAAAGGTAGAATTAAAAAAAACGCTTGCTATTTTGGAAAAAATTGATTACAATGAGTACAAGTTGATTATTATTTAACAATAATACAATTTAACAACTAGGAGGAATTGAATCATGGCAGTAAAAGTTGCAATTAATGGTTTCGGACGTATTGGCCGTCTGGCATTCCGTCAGATGTTCGGCGCAGAGGGCTACGAAGTAGTTGCTATTAACGATCTGACTGATCCTAAGATGTTAGCACATCTGTTAAAGTATGATACCGCTCAGGGCGGATACGCTGGCCACATCGGCGAGGGCAAGCACACTGTAGAGGCTGGTGAGGATTCCATCACTGTTGACGGAAAGAAGATCACGATTTACAAGGAGCCAAAGGCTGCTGACCTTCCATGGGGAGAGATCGGTGTAGACGTAGTATTAGAGTGTACCGGTTTCTACTGCTCTAAGGATAAGGCTCAGGCTCATATCGATGCAGGCGCTAAGAAGGTAGTTATCTCCGCACCCGCAGGCAATGACTTAAAGACCATCGTATTCTCCGTAAATGAGGATACTCTGACTGCTGAGGATACTATCATTTCCGCAGCTTCCTGTACAACAAACTGCCTGGCTCCAATGGCTAAGGCTCTGAATGATTACGCTCCTATCCAGAGCGGTATCATGAGCACCATCCACGCTTACACAGGCGATCAGATGATCCTTGACGGACCACACAGAAAGGGCGACTTAAGAAGAGCACGCGCAGGCGCTGCAAACATCGTTCCTAACTCTACAGGTGCTGCTAAGGCTATCGGCCTGGTTATCCCAGAGCTGAACGGCAAGCTGATCGGTTCTGCACAGCGTGTTCCTGTACCGACCGGTTCTACCACTATCTTAACAGCAGTTGTTAAGAAGGCTGGCGTTACAAAGGAAGACATCAACGCAGCTATGAAGGCAGCAGCTTCCGAGTCCTTCGGCTACAACGAGGATCCGATCGTATCTTCTGACGTTATCGGCATGAAGTACGGCTCCCTGTTCGATGCTACTCAGACCATGGTAGCTCAGATTGCTGAGGATCTGTATGAGGTTCAGGTTGTTTCATGGTATGACAACGAGAACTCCTACACAAGCCAGATGGTAAGAACCATTAAGTACTTTGCAGAGCTGGCTTAATTATTCAGTTTTTTAGTAGACTCATAAAAAGGGTCCGGTCGTCAGGGCCGGGCCCTTTTTACGCAGTATGAAAGGGGTACATCCATTATGTTAAATAAGAAATCTATCGACGATATGAACGTAAAAGGCAGAAGAGTGCTGGTGCGCTGCGATTTCAACGTGCCGTTAAAGAATGGTGAGATCACCGACGAGACACGTATCGTGGCTGCTCTGCCAACCATCAACAAGCTGATCGCTGACGGTGCAAAGGTAATCCTCTGCTCCCACTTAGGCAAGGTAAAGAATGGCCCTAACGAGGGTGAGTCTTTAGCTCCTGTCGCAAAGAGACTGAGCGAGAAGTTAGGCAAAGAAGTTGTATTCGTAGCGGATTACAACGTAACCGGCGAGGCGGCAACCAAGGCTGTAGAGGCCATGAACGAAGGCGATGTGGTTCTTCTTCAGAATACCCGTTTCCGCGGCGCTGAAGAGACAAAGAACGGCGAGGCATTCAGCAAAGAGTTAGCAGATCTGGCTGACGATTATGTATGCGACGCATTCGGTTCCTCCCACAGAGCACACGCTTCCGTAGAGGGCGTAACCAAGTTCATTTCTGCCAAGGGCGGCACAAATGCAGTTGGCTATCTGATGCAGAAGGAGATCGATTTCCTGGGAAATGCAGTTGAAAATCCTGTAAGACCTTTCGTAGCAATTCTTGGCGGTGCAAAGGTTGCTGATAAATTAAATGTTATCTCTAATCTGTTAGAGAAGTGCGATACTCTGATCATCGGCGGCGGTATGGCATTTACTTTCTTAAAGGCAGAGGGCAAGGAAATCGGAAAGTCCTTAGTAGATGATACCAAGTTAGATTACTGCCGTGAAATGATGGCAAAGGCAGAGAAGCTTGGCAAGAAGCTCCTTCTTCCTGTAGATGCAGTAGTAGCAGCTTCCTTCCCGGATCCAATTGATGCTCCTGTTGAGGCAGAGAACGTATCCGTAGATGCTATGCCTGCTGATAAGATGGGTCTGGATATCGGCACTGAGACTGCAAAGATCTATGCTGAGGCTGTAAAGTCTGCAAAGACTGTTGTATGGAACGGACCGATGGGCGTATTTGAGAATCCAACTCTGGCAAAGGGAACCATCGCAGTTGCTGAATCTCTGGCTGAGACAGATGCAACTACGATTATCGGCGGCGGCGATTCTGCAGCAGCTGTAAATCAGCTGGGATTTGCTGATAAGATGAGCCACATTTCCACCGGCGGCGGCGCTTCTCTGGAGTTCCTTGAGGGCAAGGTACTTCCAGGTGTAGCAGCAGCAGATGACAAATAAGGCTGTATAGCATAAGTATACCGCCCGGACCGGAGATAAGCCTGCGGTCCGGGCGGTCCATTTACGGAATCAATGTGTGTAAAGGAGAGATAATCATGGCAAGAAAGAAAATCATTGCAGGCAACTGGAAGATGAATATGACCCCTTCTGAGGCAGTAGCACTGGTAAACGAGTTAAAGCCTTTAGTAGCCAATGATGAGGTGGATGTAGTGTTCTGTGTACCTGCTATTGATATTATCCCGGCAATGGAGGCTGCAAAGGGAAGCAATATCAATATCGGTGCTGAAAATATGTATTTTGAGGAAAAGGGAGCCTATACAGGTGAGATTTCACCCAATATGCTGACAGACGCAGGCGTAAAATACGTGATCATCGGACATTCCGAGAGAAGAGAGTATTTTGCAGAGACAGATGAGACTGTAAATAAAAAAGTATTAAAGGCATTTGAACACGGTATTACCCCGATTATCTGCTGCGGCGAGTCTCTGACTCAGAGAGAGCAAGGGATTACTATTGACTGGATCCGTCAGCAGATCAAGATCGCTTTCTTGAATGTAACAGCAGATCAGGCAAAAACTGCAGTAATTGCATATGAGCCAATCTGGGCCATCGGAACCGGAAAAGTAGCTACCACAGAGCAGGCAGAAGAGGTATGTGCAGCTATCCGTGCCTGCATCGGTGAAATTTATGATGAAGCAACTGCAGAAGCTATCCGCATCCAGTACGGCGGTTCTGTATCTGCTGCATCTGCTCCTGAGCTGTTTGCACAGGCAAATATCGATGGTGGTCTGGTAGGCGGCGCTTCCTTAAAGCCTGATTTCGGAAAGATTGTAAATTATAAGCAGGCGTAAGCCAATAAGGAGATAAACGATTATGAATAAGAAACCAGTAGTTCTTATGATCCTGGACGGATATGGTCTGAATAAAAACTGCGATCACAATGCAGTTTGCGAGGCTAAGACTCCGGTTATGGATCAGTTGATGAGCCAGTGTCCTTTTGTGGAAGGTCAGGCCAGTGGCCTGTTTGTAGGACTTCCTGATGGACAGATGGGTAATTCTGAGGTAGGCCACTTAAATATGGGTGCAGGACGTGTGGTATATCAGGAGCTGACCCGCATTACCAAGTCGATTGAGGACGGCGATTTCTTCCAGGTTCCTGAATTTTTACAGGCAGTAGAAAACTGTAAAAAGAATGATTCCGCTCTTCATCTGTTCGGTCTGGTATCTACCGGCGGCGTACACAGCCATTTAACCCATATCTATGGCCTGTTAGAACTGGCAAAGAGAAATGGCCTGGAGAAGGTATATGTACACTGCTTCCTGGATGGACGTGACACACCTCCGGAATCCGGTAAGGATTTTGTGGCTCAGTTAGAGGAAAAGATGGCTGAGATCGGCGTTGGAAAGGTAGCTTCCGTTATGGGACGTTACTATGCAATGGATCGTGATAAGAGATGGGATCGCGTAGAGCTGGCTTACAGAGCACTTACAAAGGGTGAAGGTAAGGCAGCTGAGAGCGCTACAGCCGGTATTCAGGCGTCTTATGATGATGGAAAGGCAGATGAATTTGTAGTTCCTTTCGTTGTAACCGAAAACGGTGCTCCCAGAGCTTCCATCAAAGATGGCGACTCTGTTGTGTTCTTTAACTTCCGCCCTGATCGTGCAAGAGAGATTACTCATGCATTCTGTGACGATGAGTTTGACGGCTTTGCAAGAGAGAAAAAACTGGATCTGGTTTATGTTTGCTTTACAGACTATGACGAGACCATCACAAATAAGCTGGTGGCATTTAAGAAGGAGCAGATCACCAATACCTTCGGAGAGTTTCTGGCTGCTCACGGCAAGAAGCAGGTACGCATTGCCGAGACAGAGAAGTACGCTCACGTTACCTTCTTCTTTAACGGCGGAGTAGAGGAGCCAAATGAAGGAGAGGATCGTATTCTGGTGCCTTCTCCAAAGGAAGTGGCTACCTATGATTTAAAGCCTGAGATGAGTGCAAACGGCGTATGCGACAAACTGACAGAGGCTATTCGCTCAGGAAAGTATGATGTAGTGATCATTAACTTTGCAAATCCGGATATGGTGGGACATACAGGTGTTGAAAATGCAGCCATCAAGGCTATTGAGACGGTAGACGCCTGTGTAGGAAAGGCCGTAGAGGCTGTAAAAGAAGTGGACGGTGTAATGTTTATCTGCGCAGACCACGGAAATGCAGAACAGCTGGTAGACTATGAGACAGGTGAGCCATTCACTGCTCATACCACAAATCCTGTTCCTTTTATCCTGGTAAATGCAGATCCATCCTTTAAACTTCGTGAAGGCGGTGCTCTTTGCGATATCGCACCTACCCTGATTGAGCTGATGGGACTGGAGCAGCCTAAGGAGATGACTGGCAAGTCTCTGCTGGTGAAATAAGATAAAATGATACCGCTTGAGAGTGGCTGACAATTTCCCCCCCGGAGAGAGCATATCAGAAGCTTTTCCGGGGGGTTTTGCAGTAGTACGCCTGAGGACTCAGACTTTAATTATTCTTCATCTGCAGCCCGATGACCCCGATCATAAAAGCGGCTGTTCCGCCGATGATCCAGCCAGTGACCGTTTCGTGAAAGAAGAATACGCCCCAGAGAATGGCGAATACGGCCATCATGCTCTGGATCACGGGAACCATATAAAAGGGCACCAGGGGGATGGCTTTGGCATTGAGGTAAAAGCCCATTCCCGTGATAAAGCCGAAGGCAAGGATGGCAAGGATGCAGGCCAGATCCGGACGGATAAAAGCTATTTTCCCTGTAAATACAGGCTCTGCGGCCGGGATCAGGGAAAAAAGACCGGACAGGGTAAATATAGCCAGATTGCTGTCGATAATATCCAGCCGTCCAGCTACCATTTTCTGGGAAAGCACATGGCAGCCTGCACAGATACCGGACAGGATAAACAGGCCGGTAAAAAGGAGATTTTCTTTAAAAAATACATCCAGAGGACGGCCGTTTAAAGAGATGCACAGAACGCCGCCGATGCAGAGAAAGATACAGAATCCCTTTCTGGGGGACAGCTTCTCCTTAAAGCACAGTACGCTTACCAGCGTCAGAAACAGGGTCTGGGCAGGCTGGGTCACAATATTTCCATAGGAAAGTCCGTGGCTTAAGGCGTAGTTTTCTGTCAGATAGGCCATCCATTTGATAAAGGCTCCGAACAGGATCCATTTCCAGCAGGATAAGAGGGCCTGTTTTAAGTTTTTTTGAAATGGCTGCCTCAGGATACACTTTAAGATGAGCAGCCACACCACTCCAATGAAAAAACGGAAAAAGGTAATCCATGAAGCATTAAAATAAGGGCTGATCAGTTTGACGCAGGTACCGCCGAAGCTGAACATCAGGGCAACGCAGAGCAGATAGACATATCCCATAGCTGATTTTCTCCTTCAAATCTATTTGACACTATTATAGCAAAATCTGGAAAAAAGGGTAGGAAAAAATTCTTTCCCCTGCCTCTTCCATTTTCCATTCAGATACGTTACAATAAAAAGATAACTGCCCGGAGAAATTACTCTGATGGCAAGAACAAAACAGGGGAGAAAGGAATATGAATACGAAAAAGGGAATGAAAGCGGGAAAGCTGTTAAAAAGCTTTCTTCCATATTATGGAAAGTACAAAAAGATCCTGATCCTGGATCTGTTCTGTGCGGCATTGACCACGCTGGGAGAGCTGGTGCTTCCTCTGATCCTTCGGTTTATCACCAATCAGGGAATGCAGGATCTGGCTTCCTTAACCACAGGGCTTGTGGTAAAAATCGGCTTTTTATATCTGATCCTGCGGGTGATCGATTCGCTGGCTGCCTATTATATGGCATATACGGGCCATGTGATGGGCGTATATATTGAAACAGATATGCGCCAGGATGCCTTTGAGCATCTGCAGATGCTCTCGGACAGCTACTACAGCAATACCAAAGTTGGACAGATCATGTCCAGGATCACCAGCGATCTGTTTGACGTGACGGAATTTTCACACCACTGTCCGGAGGAATTTTTTATTGCCATTTTAAAGGGAATCGTATCCTTTGTGATTTTGTCAGGAATCAATCTGGAGCTGACGCTGCTCATTTTCCTGATGATCCCGATCATGATCGTTTCCTGTACCTGGTTTAATCTGAAGGTAAAAGCGGCCTTCCGGCTTCAGAGAAATCAGATCGGCGAGCTGAACGCCCAGATTGAGGATACGCTTTTAGGAAACCGGGTGGTTCGTGCCTTTGCAAATGAGCCGGTGGAGATTGAAAAATTCGGAAAAGGCAACCGGGAGTTTATGAAGATCAAAAAGCATACCTACCGGTATATGGCGGCCTTTCAGATTACCACCCGTTCCTTTGACGGCCTGATGTATGTGCTGGTGATCGTGGCCGGAGGCCTTTTCATGCTTAACGGAAAGATCGCGCCGGGAGATCTGGTCGCCTATACCATGTACGTGACCACTCTTTTGACAACCATCCGCCGGATTATCGAGTTTGCGGAGCAGTTCCAGAGAGGAATGACCGGGATTGAGCGTTTTCAGGAGATTATGGATGTGACTCCCGATATCAGGGATAAAAAGGGAGCAAAGCCTCTTTCCGATGTAAAGGGAACAATCGAATTTGACCATGTAAGCTTTGAATATGCAGACGATCATACCCAGGTACTGAATGATATCTGTTTAAAAATCCGTCCAGGCGAGAGGATTGCTTTAGTTGGCCCTTCCGGCGGCGGAAAAACTACACTCTGTAATCTGCTGCCCAGATTTTATGACACAACAGGGGGTACTATCTCCATTGACGGAATGGATGTAAGGGATATTACCCTGAGAAGCCTGCGCTCCAATATCGGAGTGGTACAGCAGGATGTATACCTGTTTTCCGGCACTGTATTTGAAAATATTCTCTACGGACGCCCCGGCGCTTCCAGAGAGGATGTGATCAAGGCTGCAAAAATGGCGGGGGCTCATGAGTTTATTACGGAATTAAAAGACGGCTACGATACCTATGTGGGCGAACGGGGCGTAAAGCTTTCCGGCGGGCAGAAACAGCGCATCAGTATTGCCAGGGTATTTCTTAAAAATCCGGCAATCCTCATTCTGGATGAGGCCACCTCAGCTCTGGACAATGAGAGCGAGTATCTGGTATCACAGTCTCTGGAAAAGCTGGCTGAGGGCCGCACTACGTTAACTATCGCCCACCGCCTGACGACCATTCAGGGGGCAGACCGGATCCTGGTGCTTTCCGGCAATGAGATCGTGGAGGAAGGAAATCATAAGGAACTTCTTGAAAAGAAGGGGATGTATTACCAGCTTTATATGACAGCCAACCGTTTGAATCAGGGGCTTAACTGAAAGGAGGATATGTTATGAAAATAGCAGCAGCTACGGACAGCAACAGCGGCATTACCCAGGATCAGGCAAAGCAGCTGGGAGTCCATGTGCTTCCCATGCCCTTTATTATTGACGGGCAGATGTACTATGAGGGTGTGGATCTTACCCACGAGGAATTTTTCAGACGGATGGAGGAGGGAGCGGATATTACCACCTCTCAGCCGTCCCCCGGTGAGGTGACTGATTTCTGGGATAAACTTTTAGAGGAGTATGATGCAGTGGTGTATATCCCCATGTCCAGCGGTTTAAGCGGTTCCTGTCAGACCGCCATGCTTTTAGCAGAGGATTACGAGGGAAAGGTATATGTAGTCAATAACCAGCGCATTTCCGTGACCCAGATGCAGTCTGTGCTGGATGCCAGAGATTTGATAAAAAAGGGATATGCGGCTGCACAGATCCGCAATATTTTGGAAGAAACAAAGTTTGACAGTTCCATCTATGTTACAGTGACCACTTTAAAATATCTTAAAAAGGGAGGGCGCATCACTCCGGCAGCCGCTATGTTGGGAACTCTTCTCCAGATTAAGCCTGTCCTCACCATCCAGGGGGAAAAGCTGGATGCATTTTCCAAGGCCAGAACCTTAAAGCAGGGAAAGACCATTATGATGACCGCTCTTAAAAAGGATCTGGAAACACGTTTTCACGATCCTGAGGCACGTCATACCTGGCTGGAGATTGCTTATACCTGCAGCGATGAGATGGCTCAGGAATTTAAGGAAACAGTGGCAGAAATCTATCCGGATGCCAATATCTGCATAGCGCCGTTGTCATTAAGCATTGCCTGCCATATCGGACCGGGCTGTCTTGCTGTGGCCTGCAGCGGCCATTTAAAGGAGCTGGAGTAGATTGAAAAAGAAGAAATGGCTTGAGCGGTTTAAGCTAAGGGGAAAAAGCGTCATGATCCCTATGGTGATTCTGATGATCCTTACTGCTTTGGTTCCCATGCTTTTGCAGGCAATGATCAGCCGCAGGGCCTTTAACCAGACCCAGCTGGAGGCGAAGGGCATTGAGATACAGAATCAGTGTCTGATCTTAAGCAGCCGCCTCATGCGTTCAGGTTATATGACCTCGGATAAGGGAAATACCATGGAGCTGGATACCCGTATGCAGACGATCGCAGATATTTATAACGGGCGGATCGTAATTGTAAACAGCAGCTTTAAGATTATGAAGGATACTTTTAACCTGGCGGCAGGGAAGTATTATGTTTCAGAAGAGGTTATCCGCTGCTTTAACGGGGAGACAAACAGCCGTATGAATCAGGAGATGGGTTATCTGACCCAGACTATTCCCATCCACAGTGCTTCCGATAAAAAGAAGGTTACGGGAGTGATGGTGGTTATGGCTTCTACGGAAAATATTTCCGCACTGACCGACCGGGTTCAGGGAAGCACCCAGCTGTTTTTGCTGTGCATGATCCTGGTGGTGGTGGTCTGTTCCATGGCAGCCGTGTTTTTCCTTATACGGCCTTTTAAGCGGCTTCTGGCTTCCTTTGAGCGTGTTTCCTACGGAGATTTGGACACCGATATCATGGAGGATGCCTATAAGGAAACAATCCAGCTTTCACAGGCAGTACAGAAGTCGCTCAGAAAGCTTAAGGCAGTAGATCAGTCCAGACAGGAGTTTGTTTCCAATGTATCCCATGAGCTGAAGACCCCGATCACCTCTATCCGGGTGCTTGCAGATTCGCTTATGAGCATGGAAGAAGTGCCGGCAGAGCTGTACCGGGAGTTTATGGCAGATATTTCGGATGAGGTAGACCGGGAAAATCAGATCATCACTGATCTGTTAACGCTTGTGAAAATGGATAAATCTGCCCAGAGCCAGATGAATATTACACAGACGAATATAAATGAAGAGCTGGAGCTGATCTTAAAGCGCCTGCGTCCCATTGCCAAGCGAAGCAATGTAGAGCTAATTTTAGAAAGTATCAGAGAGGTAACAGGAGATGTGGATCGGGTGAAATTTTCCCTGGCTGTATCGAACCTGGTAGAAAATGCTATTAAGTATAATGTGGATTCCGGCTGGGTGCGGGTCACTCTGGATGCAGATCATAAATATTTTTATATTCGTGTAGCGGATTCCGGAATCGGGATTCCTCAGGACTGCATGGATCATATTTTTGAACGTTTTTTCCGCGTGGACAAGGCCAGATCCAGAGAGGTGGGAGGCACAGGCCTTGGGCTTGCCATTACGCTGAATGTGATCCAGATGCATCATGGGATCATTGATGCGGAAAGTACACCGGGAGAAGGGACAACCTTCAGTGTGCGCATTCCCCTAAATTATGTGTCCAGACAGGAGGATAAATCATGAGTACCACAGGAAAAAAGGGAAGATTCTCAGTAAAGATCCTTCTGAGACTGTTCTGTCTGACAGGGATTTTATTCCTTTCCGGCTGTCATCTGGAGAAGGAGCCTGTGGCAGCTCCGAAGGAAGGACGATATCTGGTTTACTATCTGAATGGTTCCGGGGTAAATCTGATTCCCAGGGTGTATGAAACGGAGGAAACAGATCCGCTTGCCCTGTCTGATGAGCTGATGGAGCAGCTGCGTTACGTCCCTAAGGATCTGGAATGCCAGACTGCTTTGGGAGACAAGGCAGTATTCAGGGAAAGCCGTCTGGACGCAGGGGTACTGTCGCTGTATTTTGATGTGAGTTATGTAAATATGAAGCCAGAGCAGGAAATTTTATGCCGCGCGGCTCTGGCGAGGACGCTTACCCAGGTACCGGGCGTAGATTATATCAGTATTTACTGTGGAGATCAGCCGCTGATGGATGGTCAGGGAAATCCGGTAGGCGCTGTGTCTGCCTCCGATTTTATATTAAATACCAGTAATGTAAATTCCTATGAAAAAACAGAGCTGAAGCTGTATTTTGCAGATAAAACGGGAACAAAGCTGATCTCTGAGACAAGAGAGGTTGTCCACAATATAAATACCTCCATGGAGCAGCTGATCGTGGAACAGCTTTTAGCAGGTCCGGCGGAAGAAGGCCATCTGGCGGTGCTCCCATCTGACTGCAAGATTTTAAGCATTTCTGTTACGGATAATGTATGCTACATCAACTTTGATTCCTCTTTTTTGAAAATGGAGCATCCAGTAAATGAATATCTTCCCATTTATGCCATTGTCTCTTCTCTGGCTGAGATGACAAGCATTACAAGGGTTCAGATCATGGTAAACGGTTCCCAGGATGTGATGTTTCGGGATGTGGTATCCTTAAACCAGACCTTTGAGTTAAACCATGAGTATATCCAAGAAGAATAATGAGGTAAAATGAATATGAAACGGCCGATTGCAGGTATTGCAGCAGGTTTCGTACTTGGAGAGGTGCTGGTCCTGCAGATGCAGGAGGCTGTGAATGTGTGGCTGACGGTGGTCCTCTTGATACCGGCACTTTTTTGTGTGGTTTTAAAATGGGGGACGGCAAAAGAAAGACGGACAGGCAGGAGTGGTATTAAAAAAAAGCTCCTGTCTGTTTTTGTAATTAGTTTGGCTATGGCGTCGGGAAGCGGCAGAGGAGGTATGGTAAAGAACCGGCTGGATCATGAGGAAGGACTTGTAAAGCCCTTTGAGGGAAAACAGTGCCGGATCAGAGGCACTGTGGAAAAACGAAGCTGGAAGGAAGAACGGCTGACACTGGAGCTTAAAGAATCAGAGCTCCAAAGCGGAGAGAGGAAGGAAACGTTTCGCCGTATACTGTTGTATATGGATTATGGCAATGTGCCGGACTGGGAAAATGAACTGGCAGCAGGGAAAACGGTGGAGATTTCAGGACGGCCTGAGGTGGTAAAAGGGCCTCTCAATCCGGGAGAGTTCGATTTTCGTAACTATTACCGTTCAAAAGGAATTGCCGTAAAGATATATGGGAAAACATATTTTGGCTCTGAGGGTTCGGCGTATCCCTGTCCGGCCATGCTTGAACGGATAAAGGAGCACTGTGCTCAGGTCTTGAAGAAGTGCTGTACTCCGAAAGATGCGGCTGTGTTTATGGCCATGCTGTTAGGCGATTCAGGCGAAATGGAAAAGGAGCAGAGGGAGCTGTATCGGGACAGCGGGATCGCTCATCTTCTGGCTGTAAGCGGACAGCATCTGTCCGTGATCGGCGGCGGGGTTTATCTGATCTTAAGGAAGCTTGGATTTGGCTTTACGGGAGCCGGAGCTGTTGGGGCCTTTTTGGTCCTGAACTATGGCCTTCTCACCGGAGGCTCCGGCTCTGCCATGCGTGCTGTGATCATGATCCTCTGTCTGTGGCTGGCTAAAAAAGAGGGAAGGACCTATGACACCCTCTCTGCACTGGGGATGGCGGCAGTGCTGCTTTTGTGGCAGCAGCCCTATCTGGTATTTCAGAGCGGATTTCAGCTTTCCTTTCTTGCCGTATGGGCCATTGCCGGGCCGGGAATGGGGCTTTGCAGGCTTCTGGGGCTGGAAAAAGGCTGGCAGAAGGGCGCCGCTGTAAGCCTGTGCATTCAGATGATCCTTACGCCTGTGATGCTGTGGCACTATTTTAAATATCCTTTTTATGGTATGGCGTTAAATGTACTGATTCTTCCCTTTGTGCCGATGCTGATGGTTTCGGGTCTTCTGGTCATCGGGCTTGGAGGCTTCAGCACAGCTTTGGGAAGAGGGGCTGGAGGGGCAGGTCATTATATACTGGGGTATTATGACTGGCTGTGCAGCCAGTCCCGGAAGTTTCCGGGATACAGTCTGGTACTTGGAAGACCCGGATGGGAAAGGATAGCGGTGTATGTGCTCTTTACGATCGTTCTGTTTGCGGGACTGCGGGTTTGGAACGGGAAGAAGGGGAAGACTGGCAGGTCAGTGAAGCTTGCGCTGTTTTTTTGCGCCTTTTATTTCAGCCTTGTAATCTTTATCCCTATGCCTGTAAGGGGAATTGGCGTTCTGTGTATGGATGTGGGACAGGGAGACGGATTCCTTTTGCAGGCAGGAACCCACAGCGTGCTTATAGACGGAGGAAGCAGCAGTGAAAAGAAACTGGGAGAGATGACGCTGGAACCCTGTTTAAACAGTATGGGAATCAAACGATTGGATGTTTCTGTAGTGAGCCATGGGGATAATGACCATATAAGCGGCCTTATGTATCTTTTGGAGCAGAAAACGGTTTGTCCGGGGCTTCTCCTTCTTCCTGCCGGAGGGAAAGGACAGGAGATCTATGAACGTCTGGAACGGCTTCAGAAAGAAGCAGGAGGGAAAACCCAGTATATGGAAACGGGAGACGTGCTCCGTGTAGGTGAGCTTAAGCTTACCTGTGTTTACAGTGGAGAGGGCAGCGATCAAACAGACCGTAACGCCCACTCGCTGGTGATATGCGCAGACAGTGGAGATTTTCATATGCTGTTTACGGGGGATATGGGAAAAAGGGAAGAGGAGCAGCTTCTGATCCAGGCAGACCGCAGAGAGGGAGCATGGATCAGGGAGCATCTGGCCCATATCAATCTATTAAAGACGGCTCATCACGGTTCTTCCGGCTCATCCTGTCTGGCCTTTTTGGAAGCTGTTACGAACGTCCGGCTGGCGGTTATTTCCTACGGGAAAGGAAATTCCTACGGCCATCCGGATCCGGGAGTCGTAAAGAGGATGGAGCATCTGGGAATTAAGGTACTTACGACCGGCGGAAAGGGGAGCATCCGGATCTGGGTTCCATAAAACCGAAATGGCAGTTGACAAAAAAGGTTCCATTTTCCATAATAAAACGGTGCGTATGATTGAACCGGGAGCAGAAAATATCCTGGTCAAAGAATCGCTATTTTACCTTAGAACACAGGAGAATTTAACATGGCAGATATTAGAATGATAACGGATATAAGGGATCCCGCTCTGGATGTGTACTCCAGGACGCCGGAGGTTCAGCTTCTGCGTCTGTTTGAGCCAAATCCGGGGATTTTTATCGCAGAAAGTCCAAAGGTAGTCCAGCGCGCTTTGGACGGAGGCTATGAGCCCATATCTATTTTGGCAGAAAAAGGGAAAATGGAAGGTGAGGCTGATGAGGTCATTAAGCGGTGCGGGGATATTCCGGTTTATATGGCAGAACCGGATGTACTTACGGGACTTACGGGCTTTAAGCTTACAAGAGGACTTTTATGTGCTATGAAGCGGAAATCCCTTCCGTCTGTCCGTGAGATCTGTGCCGGAGCCAGAAGGATTGCAGTTCTTGAAAATGTGGTAAATCCTACCAATGTAGGCGCTGTATTCCGTTCTGCTGCAGCGTTAAATATGGATGCGGTGCTTTTGACTCCCGGCTGCAGCGACCCTTTGTACCGCCGTGCGGCCAGAGTCAGCATGGGAACGGTATTTCAGGTTCCCTGGACAAAATTTGATGAGAAAAAAGAGCCATGGCCAGAAGGAGGAATGGAACTTTTAAAGGAACTGGGATTTAAAACTGCGGCTATGGCCTTAAAGCAGGATTCTATTTTTCTGGATGATCCGTCTCTCAGAGCAGAAGAAAAGCTGGCGGTGATCCTTGGAACGGAGGGAGACGGACTGGCGTCTGATACCATTGCAGACTGTGATTACACGGTGATGATCCCCATGAGTCATGGGGTGGATTCGCTGAATATCAGCTGCGCCAGTGCAGTGGCATTCTGGGAACTGGGAAAAAGGGATGCTGACAGAGGTTCCAGGAAAAATCGTAAGACAATTTAAGCGAAAAGAAATACCATCTTTCCCTGAATCTGGTAGAATAAAGGCAGAAAGAAGAGGCGTGCCAATGACGGGAGGAAGACTTAGATGAAACGAGATAGATACATTGCAGAGCGAAAAAAGAGAGGTTTGAGCGGAAAACAAATCCGGAACCGGGCAGGAATGGCGGCGGCTGTACTGTTTGCGGCTGTAATGGCAGGTGGCTGCGCAACTCCGGCTCAGTTCCCGGACACGATTAAGGTTCAGGATGTAAATGATTCAGAGGGAATCACAGTTACAGGGAAGGAAGAGGTAAAGGTGGTTCCGGATATGACCGAGATCCGCTATGGAGTCTACAGTCAGGCCCAGACTGCTTCCCAGTGCTAGGAGGACAATGCAAAACAGCTGGATCAGACCATTGAAACCTTAAAAGGACTGGGGGTGAAGGAAACTTCTATTCAGACATCTGCCTATGGCTTGAGTCCCATTTATGACTGGAACTCAGGAAACCGGACGATCACAGGCTATGAGATGAATACAGAGATCACGGTATCGGATATTCCCATTGACCAGGCAGGAGAGATCCTCAGCCAGTCTGTGACAGCAGGTGTGAATCAGATCGAGTCTGTCACCTATTTTTCAAGCCAATATGATGAGAGCTATCAGGAAGCGTTAAAGGGCGCTGTCGCTATGGCAAGATCAAAGGCAGAAGCGATGGCGGAGGCATCTGGAAAGAAGCTTTCTTCTGTGGTAGATATTCAGGAATACGGCTACAATCCGCAGGCCCGATATTCCTCCTACAATGCCCCAGCAGCCAAGATGGCAGTGGAAGAAACGGCTGCAGCTTCAGACATGGCGGTAATGCCCGGAGAGGTCAGCGTAGAGGCCCAGGTTACAGTGACCTATGGGCTGGAGTAACGATAACGAAAGAGACAAGAGGATTACTGAGCAAAAAAAGGCTCCGGCCATTCAAAGCGGATGGACGGAGCCTTTTTTAGTGCGCCTTGCGGCGCACGTTGCTGTATACAGATTCAATTTATTTCTCTGCCGCCTTGTCTTTTGGAAGCGTTACGTTTAAGAAAACAGCAACCAGAGTAGCGATAACTACCGGCGATTTACCGAAAATGGTAGTTACCCAGTCTGGGAAGGAAGCCAAAGAGGCAGAGGCCTGTGAAACACCCATTCCCAGAGCGGCTGCAAGACCTACGATGGAGGTATTGCGGTAGTTCATATTTTCCGTCATAACAAGCTTCATGCCGGTCATGGCGATGGATGCGAACACAGATACGGTAGCGCCGCCTAAAACCGCATAGGGAATCGTAGTTAAAAGGGCGGAAAATTTTGGGAAAAGTCCTGCGGTCAGGATGATCAGTGCAGAAAGCCCCAGAGTCACGCGGTTTACGACCTTTGTGGTAGCTACGATACCTACATTCTGGCTGTAGGTAGCGGTGGGAAGGCAGCCTAAAAATGCACCGAGTATATTGGAAACACCGTATCCGAGGATGGCTCCGTGAAGCTCGCCGGTGGTTGGTTCACGGTCTAAACCGCCGGCCGTAGTAGCAGAGAAGTCTCCAATGGCCTGTACGGAATTGATGACAAAGAGCAGACCTAAGGCTACGCAGGCAGAGGGCTCAAATTCGATGCCAAAGTGCATGACTTCGGGAAGCTGGAATACACCGGCTTGTGCCACGTTGGAAAAGCTTACCATTCCGAAAAAGCTGGAAAAGATGTAGCCTGCGATCATTCCGATTAAAATAGAAGCCAGTTTTAAAAATCCCTTTGCAAAATGGTTGAGAACGGTTACAACGATCAGAGTGAAGATGGCAACCGTCCAGTTCTGCCAGGAGCCGTAGCCGGGCTGGCCGGTTCCGCCGGCCATGTAATTGATGGCAGTAGGATAGAGTGAGAGGCCGATGGTAAATACAACTGTTCCTGCGATCAGAGGCGGGAAGAATCTGCGGATCTTTTTGATGGACAGACCTACCAGGATCGCGCAGATACCGCCTACGATCTGAGCGCCCAGAATGGCGGGAATACCGCCTGTTTCAGCAATCGCCTGCATACTGGGTACATAGGCAAAGCTTACTCCTAGGATAACGGGAAGGGCAGAGCCGAGATGAAAGCCGTTTTTGCTTCCGATGGGGAAGAGCTGCAAAAGCGTTGCCAGAGCGGATACCACAAGGGAAGCCTGGATTAAAAGCACGCGGTCGGCAGTGTCAATACCGGCTGCGCCGGAAATGATGATGGCAGGCGTTACACAGCCCACGATCATAGCAACAACGTGCTGCAGAGCCAGAGGAATGGCCTGGCTCATCTTTGGTATTCCGTCCAGTTCAAAAAGAGACGCATGTTTTTTTGCTGTATTCATAATGTTGTTCTCCTTTACTTTTTAGTATACAGGAGGCTGCCATAGCAGACTTTTGACCCCCCACAAATACCCGTCCATCCCAGCAGCCGGATGAACAGGTTATCTGTATGCAAAATTATTTAGTTATTCTGCCCTAAGTGAATGTGGGTACCGGTTTTGCCCTGGATACCGTCCTTTGCCTTTTCAAGCAGGGTAATGAGGGCAGTGCGTCCTGGTTTTGATTCAGCGAATTTAACAGCAGCCTGAACCTTAGGAAGCATGGAACCGGGAGCAAAATGACCCTCTTTCATATACTTTCTTGCTTCTTCCGTATCAAGCTCATTCAGCCATTTTTCTTCCGGCTTTCCGAAGTTGATCGCAACTTTTTCTACAGCAGTGAGGATGATGAGGAAATCTGCATCCAGATTTTCTGCTAACAGCTCACTTGCGAAATCTTTATCGATAACAGCGCTGGCACCCTTTAAGTGATTGCCCTGACGGGTTACGGGGATACCTCCTCCGCCACAGGCGATTACAAGCTGACCGGAGTCTACCAGAGAGCGGATGGCTCCGATTTCAACAATTTCAGCAGGCTTTGGGGAAGCTACTACACGGCGGTAGCCCCGTCCTGCGTCTTCCTTCATAATGTAGCCGTATTTTTCTTCTGCAACCTTAGCCTGCTCCTCGGTCATAAAGTGCCCGATTGGCTTGGAGGGAGTATCAAAAGCAGGATCATCTGCATCAACACGGACCTGAGTGATCATGGTAGCCACCGGAATATCATAGATATCGCGGTTGTAAAGTTCTTCTCTTAAGGCGTTCTGCAGGTCATAGCCGATGTAAGCCTGGCTCATGGCTACGCAGACAGAGAGAGGTGTGTTGGGCTGATTGGCGTCTTCACGGCTTAAGGCAGCCATGGCGTTGTTGATCATGCCGACCTGAGGACCGTTTCCGTGGGCAACGATTACTTCGCAGCCTTCCTCAATGAGGTCTACGATCGCTTTTGCAGTGATCTTTACGGCCTTCATCTGCTCCGGAAGGGTATTTCCCAGTGCATTTCCTCCCAGGGCGATGACAATGCGTTTTTTCTTCTTATTTTCCATAGTTAAAATTCCCCTCGTATTACCAAAAATTAGTATCTTTGCTGATCAAAAAACGAAATATGGGTTAAAAAGAGCTGCCGGTCCCGGCGTACGCCTGAAATTGCGTCTGACACAAGCAATGTAAAGGCGCGCTCCGGTCCGGCAGCCTGGCAATATTAGTTCAGAAAATTACTTGAATACTCTTGGAGTACCTCTGTCTTCCAGTTTCTTTAAGATGTCGGCAGGATCAGCGAACTTAGCTAACATAATCATAGCAGCGATTACGTATGGCTTATAGCTTGCTTCTTTGTACAGAGGATCACGGTAGCGGTCGAATACAGATGCCTCAACCTCGCCGTCCTTGCAGCTTACATCGTTGATGTCAGCAGGCAGACAGTGCAGGTACAGAGCTTTTCCGTCCTTGGTGGTCTTCATCAGCTCTTCTGTACAGCACCAGTCTTTGTGCTCTGCGTTCTGAGCCAGCAGCTCCTTCTCCAGAGCCTTGATGCCATCGGAATCGCCCTCAGCGTACAGGTTAGTTCTCTTTTCCATAGCCGCAAATGGAGCCCAGCTCTTTGGATAAACGATATCAGCATCCTTGAATGCGTCAGCCATGTCGTGGGATACGCGGAAGGAACCGCCGGACTTCTCAGCGTTCTTTCTTGCAACTTCCTCTACTTCAGGCATAACCTCGTAGCCTTCCGGATGAGCCAGAACAACTTCCATACCCATACGTGTCATCAGGCCGATCACACCCTGAGGAACGGATAATGGCTTTCCGTAGGAAGGAGAGTAAGCCCATGTCATAGCCAGCTTCTTGCCCTTTAAGTTCTCTACGCCACCGAACTCATGGATGATGTGCAGCATATCAGCCATACACTGGGTAGGATGGTCGATATCGCACTGTAAGTTAACCAGAGTTGGCTTCTGCTCCAGGATGCCGTCCTTGTAGCCCTGGGTAACAGCGTCAACAACCTCATGCATATATGCATTTCCCTTGCCGATGTACATATCATCGCGGATACCGATTACATCAGCCATGAAAGAGATCATGTTTGCAGTCTCGCGGACAGTCTCGCCGTGAGCTACCTGGCTCTTGCCCTCGTCCAGATCCTGAACCTCAAGACCTAACAGGTTGCAGGCAGAAGCGAAGGAAAAACGTGTACGGGTGGAGTTGTCACGGAATAAGGAGATTCCCAGACCGCTTTCAAATACCTTTGTGGAAATGTTGTTTTCTCTCATGAAACGAAGAGCGTCAGCCAGAGTCCATACAGCCTCTAACTCGTCATCTGTCTTCTCCCAGGTAAGGAAGAAATCGCCCTCATACATTTCCTTGAAGTTTAAGGAATTCAGCTTATCAATGTAATCCTGTAAAGTTTTCATGTGTTTTGTTCTCCTTTTTGATAGAATGAGTATGAGATAAATGCCCCCGCAGCCCGATCGTTTCAGACCGCGGACGGCAGATGATATGAAATTACTTGCAGTAAACGGTTGGAAGAGCAGCGTATACGGCAGCACATGTTACCAGATCCTGCTTCCAGGTCTTCTCGTTTGGTGCGTGTGCCTGAGCCTCAGCGCCTGGTCCAAAGCCGATGCATGGGATGCCGTTACGGCCCATGATGGATACGCCGTTGGTAGAGAAGGTCCACTTGTCAGTCAGAGGACGTGCGGTTCTCATCTCCAGAGTCTCCTCAGCACCGATACGGTTCTCGCCGAACAGGTTGGTGTAAGCTTCCTCTAACGCTTTTGTTACTTCATGATCCTTCGGGATTACCCAGGTTGGGAAGTAGCACTCGATGGGGTAAACCAGACCCTTGTAGGAAGGACGGGAATACTCATACATGGAAACAGTTACGTCATCACCGTACTTCTTAACGGATGGAAGAGCACGGATCTCGTCTAAGCAGCTTTCCCAGGTCTCGCCTGCAGTCATGCGGCGGTCTAAGGATACAGAGCAGGAGTCTGCAACTGCACAGCGGCTTGGGGAGGTGAAGAAGATCTCGGAAACGGTTACGGTTCCGCGGCCGAGGAAGTTAGCCTCTTCCCACTCAGGATTATACTTCTGATCCAGCATCTTTACAAGTCCTTTAACTTCCTTGTCATCTGCTGCGTCATTTTCATTTAATGCGCGGACATCCTGAAGGATATCTGCCATCTTGTAGATTGCGTTGTCACCGCGCTCAGGAGCGGAACCATGGCAGGAAACACCCTTAACATCTACACGGATCTCCATACGGCCTCTCTGTCCGCGGTAGATGCCGCCGTCGGTAGGCTCGGTGGAAACAACGAATGCAGGACGGTATTTGTCCTCATTGATGATATACTGCCAGCAAAGACCGTCGCAGTCCTCTTCCTGAACGGTACCGGTTACAAGAACGGTGTACTTGTCAGAGAGAAGTCCCAGATCCTTCATGATCTTAGCGCCGTATACTGCGGATACGATACCGCCGCACTGGTCGGAAACGCCGCGGCCGCCAATCTCAGTTTCGGTCTCATAGCCTTCGTATGGATCGAAGGTCCAGTTGTCACGGTTGCCGATGCCTACGGTATCAATGTGTGCGTCAAAGCCGATAAGGGTTTCGCCTGTACCCATAAAGCCCAGTACGTTGCCCATGGGATCAATCTCTACCTTGTCAAAGCCAAGGTTTCTCATCTCTTCTGCGATGCGCTCGATGTGAGCCTTCTCATCACAGCTCTCGCCTGGGTTCTTTACGATCTCGCGTAAGAACTTGGTCATATCTTTCTGATAGTTCTGTGCAGCTTCTTTGATTTTTGCGTAATCCAGATTCATTTTATATCATCCTCCATAATTGATTTTAAAATTATTTGTCTAAGCCCTTCCATACGATGTTTTTGTAGCGGTCGGGATCGGTATCGCCCTCTGTGGAGAAGAGAAGAACCCTGGAGTTCTCATCCAGTCCGATATCCTTCTTTAACTGCTCGTATTCATCCAGTGTAGTCATAGCTGCCAGAGCGCCGAATGGAGCTGCGCCGGACTCACCGGAGGTGATGGAAGCGTCGCCCTTGATCGGAGCGGCCAGCATACGCATACCGTTTGCAGCTACCCAGTCAGGAGCAGCAATAAATACCTTTACATGGTTCTTTAAGATATCCCAGGAAATGGTATTTGGCTCGCCGCAGGCAAGACCTGCCATGATGGTCTGCATATCGCCGTCAACGATGCGGATGTCGCCGTCTCCGGCAGCAGCGCCCTTGTAGAGGCAGGCAGCAGCTTCTGCTTCCACTACTACGAAGGTTGGAGGGTTATCTGCATAAAGGTTTGCAAAGTAGCCTACGACAGCGCCTGCTAAGGAACCAACGCCGGCCTGTACGAAGATGTGGGTAGGACGCTCGCAGCCCTGAGCCTTTAACTGCTCGCCGGCCTCCATTGCCATGGTGCCGTAGCCCTGCATGATCCATGCGGGAATCTCTTCATAGCCGTCCCATGCGGTATCCTGTACGATCACGCCTCTTGGAGTCTCATCTGCTTCCTTGGCAGCCAGACGAACACAGTCATCATAGTTCATTTCCTGAATGTCTACCTGAGCGCCCTCTTTTGCGATGTTCTCAAGACGGGTCTGTGTGGTGCCCTTTGGCATATGTACGACAGCCTTCTGACCCAGACGGTTTGCAGCCCATGCAACGCCGCGTCCGTGATTTCCGTCGGTAGCTGTAAAGAAGGTAGCCTGACCAAATTCCTCTCTTAATTTCTCAGAGGTAAGAACGGAGTAGGGAAGCTCGGAAACATCCTTTCCTGTTTCCTTTGCAATGTAGCGCGCCATTGCGAAGGAGCCGCCAAGTACCTTAAATGCATTAAGGCCGAAACGGTAAGACTCATCTTTTACATAAACTTCCTTTACTCCCAGATAGGAAGCCATGTTTGGAAGTTTTGTAAGAGGAGTCTGGCTGTACTGCGGGAAGCTTTCGTGGAACGCTCTTGCCTTTTTAATCTCCTCTAATCCCATGATGGGAAGATTTTTGTCTTCTGTCTTCGGCATGTGGTTGACCGCCCACAGAATTTTCTGATCCATGATACTTTGTCCTCCTTATTTGTGTGGTTTAAGATGATTTGCGGCTGTTTACATCGATGTAGCTGTACAGGGTAAACTTGGAGATCCCAAAATACTTTGAAACCTTGTCGCCTGATTTTGTAATAAGAAAAGCGCCTGCATCGTTGAGAAATTGAATCGCTGTTACCTTTTCTTCCTTATTCATCAGAGCGGCGGGTTTGCCCACCAGTGCTACGGACTGTTCAATCAGTGTATCCAGCAGATCATTTACATTATGTACGATCTGTTCCGGCTGCTGCTTTGGACTGCTTCCCTGCTCGGTATCAATAAGAGAGCGGATGGAGCGGTCAACGGTCATAAGGCCGGTGATATCATAATTGATGGCGAAAATGTAGTCTATAGCGGTATCCTCTTCATTTCTTATGAAGAATGTGCTGGATTTTAAAATCTTTCCATTTGATGTGCGCGTCAGATAGCCTACATGATCCTTTAACAAAGCAGGGTCCTTGTGGAGCGTCTCCAGGACGATCTTTGAAGGGCCGTCGCCTTCCCTGCGGTTTGTCACATGGCCGTTGTTGATATGTACGACCGAATGTTCCAGATCGTGCCGTTTTAAGTCGTGGATCACGATCTCGCAGTCAGGTCCGAACTGCTTTGCAAGGCCGTCGGCGATCTGCTTCAGCAGATTCAGAGTATATGCCATAGCCTTACCTCCCGTCATATTCTAGATGATGTGTATATGGTTACTTTGTACAATGATACTTTGCAAAATGCAACCGCATTGTTTATGATTCCATCATAGCACAAAAAAATGTAATTGCAAGAGGTTTTTACAAAAAAATTTTGTATAACTAAAAAAAATTGTATTTTACCCTTGCAAATGGACTTTTATAGTGTTACTATAAGGGTAATAAAACAAAAAAGGAGAGAGTACCATATGCTGATGATCGGAAATGGACGTCTTGTTACAAGAGACGCCGAACAGCCATTTTTTGAGAACGGGGCAGTAGTGATCGACGGAACCACAGTTAAGAAGGTGGGCGATCTGGAAACCCTGAAAAAAGAGTTCCCTGACGCCGAGTTTGTTGACGCAAAGGGGGGCGTCATCATGCCGGCTTTCATTAATACCCATGAGCATATCTACAGCGCCATGGCAAGAGGCCTTAGCATTAACGGATATGATCCAAAAGGATTTTTAGATATCCTGGACGGAATGTGGTGGACCATCGACCGCCATCTGACCAATGAGCAGACACGCCAGAGTGCCAGAGTTACCTATATGGACTGCATCAAAAATGGCGTGACTACCGTATTTGACCATCACGCAAGCTTTGGCGAGATCAAGGACAGCCTGTTTGCCATCGAGGACGCTGCGAAGGAGTTTGGTCTGCGTACCTGCCTGTGCTATGAGATTTCAGACCGTGACGGCATGGACAAGGCAAGAGAGTCTGTGATGGAAAATGCCAGATGGATCCGCCATGCCCTTGCAGATGATACAGATATGATTGCCGGTATGATGGGCATGCATGCACAGTTTACCATCTCTGATGAAACGATGGATCTGGCAGCTGCCAACAAGCCTGAGGAGGTAGGCTATCACATCCATGTAGCTGAGGGAATTGAGGATCTCCATGACTGTTTAAAGAAATACGGAAAGCGCATTGTAGACCGTCTGATGGACAAAAATATTCTGGGAAGCAAAACCCTTCTGGGCCACTGCATCTATGTAAATCCTCATGAAATGGAATTAATTAAGGAAACGGATACGATGGTAGTGCACAATCCTGAGTCCAATATGGGCAATGCCTGTGGCTGTCCTCCAACCATGGAGATTGTTCACAGAGGCATCCTGACAGGACTTGGAACAGACGGCTATACTCAGGATATATTAGAGTCTTACAAGGTGGCAAATGTTCTTCACAAGCATCATCTCTGTGACGCTAACGCGGCCTGGGGCGAGGTTCCGCAGATGCTTTTCGAGGGCAATGCAAAGATTGCCAACCGCTATTTTAAAAAGCAGCTGGGCGTATTAAAGGAGGGCGCAGCCGCAGATGTGATCGTAACAGATTACATACCAAGAACCCCAATGAACGCATCCAATGTAAACAGCCATATCTTATTCGGCATGACCGGACGCAGCGTTGTGACTACGGTCTGCAACGGAAAGATCCTGATGAAGGACAGGGAGCTGCTTGGCATTGATGAAGAGAAGGTTCTCTATGAAGTAAGGAACGCAGCCGCAGATTTGGCAAAATCCATCAACGGCTGATTATAATCCATCAAAGAAAATAAAACAAGTGCCGATTACAGGGCGGCGGGAAAGCAGCACCCCGGTCTTTTATGGCCGGGCGGCTGAGCCGGACAAGAGAAGGAAAATGGATGTTTCCGGTGCTGGGACCTGGTCGTGTGAAGGAGGAAAAATATGAGCGACATTATGACACCCATTCCTTTTGGAAAACTGATGAACTGGATTCTTGAAGAGCATAAGAAGGGCTCCATTTTCGGAATTAAAAAGCCTTTTGCCGCTGATCCAAAGAAGATGAGCACCATTTTCGGAAGAGGTCTTGAAACTCCCTTCGGACCTGCAGCAGGTCCCCATACGCAGCTTACACAGAATATTGTGGCATCCTATGTGGCCGGTAGCCGCTTCTTTGAGTTAAAGACCGTGCAGAAATTAGACGGCGAGGATCTTCACGTATCCAAACCCTGTATCAAGGCAGATGATGAGTGCTATAACTGTGAGTGGTCTACAGAACTCTATGTGCCTCAGGCATATGATGAGTATATCAAGGCGTGGTTCGCCTGCAAGGTGCTGGCAAGGGAGTACGGCCTTGGCTCTATGGACGGGTTCCAGTTTAATATGTCTGTGGGATATGACTTAGAGGGCATTAAGACAGAGAAAATCGACCGTTTTATCGAAGGCATGAAGGATGCTTCTGAGGCTCCAATTTTTGCAGAATGCCGTCAGTGGCTCTTAGACAATCTGGATCGCTTTGAAAACCTGACCAAGGAAGATGTAGAGGGAATCTCTCCAAATGTGTGCAACTGCATTACCCTTTCTACCCTTCACGGATGTCCTCCACAGGAAATCGAGCGCATTGCCAGATATCTGATCGAGGAAAAGCACGTACATACCTTTATCAAATGCAATCCTACGCTTCTTGGATATGAATATGCAAGAAGCATTATGGATGAGATGGGTTATGATTATGTAGCCTTCGGTGATTTCCATTTCAAGGATGACCTTCAGTATGAGGATGCAGTTCCCATGTTAAAGAGATTGCAGGCTCTGGCAGATGAGAAGGGACTGGAATTCGGCGTAAAGATCACCAACACCTTCCCGGTAGATGTAAAGCAGAACGAGCTTCCAAGCGAAGAGATGTATATGTCCGGAAAATCTCTTTATGCCCTGTCTCTGTCCGTAGCATTAAAGCTGGCAGATGACTTTGGCGGAAAGCTTCGGATTTCCTATTCCGGCGGTGCGGATTACTTTAATATTGAAAAGATCGTGGATGCGGGTATCTGGCCTGTAACCATGGCAACCACCATGTTAAAGCCCGGAGGCTATCAGAGACTGGAGCAGATCGGAAGAATCTTTGAGGCAAAGCAGGCTCCTGTATTTGAGGGCGTGGATGCCGCAAAGGTAAGAGCTCTGGTAGAGGGTGCAAGAACCGATAAGCATCATGTAAAGGCTGTAAAGCCTCTTCCGTCCAGAAAGGTAAACAGTCCGGTTCCGCTGGTAGACTGCTTTATTGCACCCTGTCAGGAGGGCTGTCCCATCCATCAGGATATTACCCGGTATCTGCAGCTGGCAGGAGAGGGCAAGCATGAGGAAGCGCTGAAGGTTATCTTAAATAAGAATCCTCTTCCTTTTATCACAGGTACGATCTGTGCTCATAACTGTATGAGCAAATGTACCAGAAACTTCTATGAGACAGCTGTCAATATCCGCAGAACCAAGTTAGAGTGCGCCGAGGGCGGCTATGAGGCAGTGATGAAAGAGCTTAAGGCTCCGGCTGTTTCTTCTGATAAGAAGGCGGCTGTAGTAGGAGGAGGCCCTGCAGGTCTGGCAGCAGCGTTCTTCTTAGCCAAGGGCGGAATGAAGGTAACTGTATTTGAAAAGGAAGAGAAAATGGGCGGTGTTGTCCGCAACGTAATCCCGGGCTTCCGTATTCCTGACAGCGCCATTGACAATGATGTAGAGATCGTTAAGGCTATGGGAGCAGAGCTGATAACCGGAAGGGAGATCCAGTCTGTTGAAGAGCTTAAGAAGGATTACGACTATGTGGTTCTGGCTCTGGGAGCTTCTGAGCCGGGCGTACTGAAGTTAGAGGCAGGCGAGCCGGTTAATGCCCTTGAATTTTTAGCACAGTTTAAGGCAACCGACGGAAAGGTTAACCTGGGCAAAAACGTAGTAGTGATCGGCGGCGGAAATACAGCTATGGATACAGCAAGAGCTGCAAAGCGCAACGCAGGCGTTGAAAAGGTTTCTCTGGTATACAGAAGAACCAGACGCTATATGCCTGCGGATGAGGAAGAGCTGGTAATGGCAATCGAGGACGGCGTAGAGTTTGCAGAGCTTCTCTCTCCGGTCCGTCAGGAAAACGGTGTACTCATCTGTAAAAAGATGGTTCTGGGCGATATTGATGCCAGCGGCCGCAGAGGCGTTGTTGAGACAGATGAGATCGTAGAGGTTCCGGCAGATACTGTAATCGCAGCAGTAGGCGAGAAGGTTCCTTCCGGCTTCTATGAAGCAAACGGTATTGCCCTGGATTCCAGAAAGCGTCCTCAGGTAAATCAGGATACACTGGAAACCTCCCTTAAGGGCGTGTATGCAGTGGGAGACGGCCTCTTCGGACCTGCTACTGTAGTAGAAGGCATCCGGGACGGAAAGAAGGCTGCAGAGGCTATTATCGGAAGAGATCTTTCCGAGGATATCTTTAAGATGTCTGATGAAGAGGTTATCACGTACCGTAAGGGAAATCTGGCAGAAGAGGATGAAAGCAGAACAGACAGCGGAAGATGCCTTTCCTGCAACAGCTACTGTGAGAACTGTATGGAGGTCTGCCCCAACCGTGCAAATATTGCCCTTGTAGTTCCGGGCATGGAGAAGCATCAGATTATCCATGTGGACTATATGTGTAACGAGTGCGGAAACTGCCGCAGCTTCTGTCCATGGGACAGCGCTCCATATCTTGACAAGTTTACTCTCTTTGCAAATGAGGCCGACATGGCAGACAGCACCAATCAGGGCTTTGCTGTGTTAGATGCTGAAAAGGGAGCATGTAAGGTACGGCTTCAGGGAAATGAGTTTGCTTACCAGACCGGAACAGCAGATGAGAGAGTTCCTGAGGGAATTGCAAAGATCATTGAAACTGTAATCCGGGATTACAGCTATCTGATTCTGTAATTCGTGATATTTGGGAAAAAGGACAGAGCTTCGATGTAAAGCTGAAAGCAGGCCCGGAGGGGAGGAGGATTTCCCTCCGGGCCTGATACACAAGACGTTTGTTAAAAAAGTAACGTTATATTCGAGAGGATATAACGAAAGAAAGGAGAAGCCATGGCAAGGGAAAGGACATTAAAGGCAGTGTATACATTTCACACTACAACAGAAGCCATGAAAATGGAGCAGTGCGCCAGGGAGCATGGGATTCCCGGCCGTCTGATCCCTGTTCCCCGGCAGATCAGCGCAGGCTGCGGGATGGCATGGGCGGCTCCGGCTGAAGCAAAAGCAAGAACAGATGAAGAAATTCGTTTGTCAGATGTAGAAGTGGAGGGAGTTTATGAGCTCTTATTGTAAAGTATGGATTAATGGCCAGGAAGTGGAAGCGGATGAAGAGCGGAAGCTGATGGACGTATTAAGAAATGATCTTCGTTTGAAATCTGTAAAGGACGGCTGCTCTGAGGGCGCCTGCGGTACCTGTACTGTTTTGATTGACGGAAAAGCTACCAAGTCCTGCGTACAGAAGATGGGCCGTCTGGCGGGAAAACACATTTTAACGGTAGAGGGTTTAAGCCAGAGAGAAAAGGATGTGTATGTATATGCCTTTGGAGAAACGGGAGCGGTTCAGTGCGGTTTCTGTATTCCGGGAATGGTAATCTGCGCCAAAGGGCTTCTGGATGTAAATCCCGATCCCAGCCGTGTGGAGATTGCCTATGCGATCCGCAATAACTACTGCCGGTGTACCGGATATAAAAAGATTATAGATGCGATCCAGCTGGCAGCTAAGATGCTGCGGGAGGATATCGCTCCGGCGGAGCAGGAGAAGATGATCAGGGTGGGAAGCAGGGTCCACCGGATCGATGCTGAGGGAAAGGTACTGGGAACAGGAAAATATGTAGATGATCTGGATAAGGTGAATTTTCCGGAAATGATCTACGGAAGCGCTGTACGCTCCAAATATCCCAGAGCCATTGTAAAGGCCATTCATACGGAGAAGGCAAAAGCCCTTCCCGGCGTTGTCTGCGTGCTGACAGCTGATGACGTTCCCGGAAAGAACAAGGTAGGCCACTTAAAGCAGGACTGGGATACCATGATCGCAGTGGGAGATACCACACGGTATCTGGGAGACGCAATCTGCCTCGTAGCGGCTGAGACACCGGAGATTCTGGAGCAGGCAAAGGCTCTGGTAGAGGTGGAGTATGAGAAGTTAAAACCTGTGACCTGTCCGGCAGAGGCTATGGAAGAGGGAGCTCCCCTTGTACATTCCACAGGAAATATTTTAAGCCATGAGCATCTGGTGAGGGGAAATGCAGATGAAGTGATTGCTGCATCCAAATACAAAGTAACCCGCCATTATGAGACTCCCTGGACAGAGCATGCATTTTTGGAGCCTGAATGTGCAGTTTCCATGCCATTTGACGGCGGCGTGCTGATTTATTCTACCGATCAGGGTACCTACGATACCCGTCATGAAACTTCTATCCTTTTGGGCCTTCCTCCGGAAAAGGTAATCGTAGAAAATATGCTGGTAGGCGGCGGCTTCGGCGGCAAGGAGGACGTAACGGTTCAGCATCAGGCAGCGCTGATTGCCTATATTACAAAGAGGGCCGTTAAGGTAAAGCTGACCCGTAAGGAAAGTATTCTGGTGCATCCAAAGCGTCATCCCATGAGCATTGACCTGACAACTGCCTGTGATGAAAACGGCCGTCTTACAGCTATGAAGGCTGTGGTAGTGGCTGATACGGGAGCTTACGCATCTCTTGGAGGGCCGGTGCTCCAGAGAGCCTGTACCCATGCAGCAGGACCGTATAATTATCAGGTGATCGACATTGACGGAAAGGCAGTTTACACCAACAATCCGCCTGCGGGAGCTTTCAGAGGCTTTGGCGTGACACAGACCTGTTTTGCAACGGAGATGAATATCAATCTTCTGGCAGAGATGTGCGGTATGGATCCCTGGCAGTTCCGTTACCTGAATGCAATCCGTCCGGGACAGGTGCTGCCGAATGGACAGATTGCAGATCCTTCTACCGGTCTGGCAGAGACCCTGGAGGCAGTAAAGGATATTTACTACAGCCATCCTTATGTGGGAATCGGCTGTGCCATGAAGAATGCCGGCGTAGGAGTGGGACTTCCGGATACAGGCCGTGTACGTCTGATCGTAGAGGGCGGAAAGGTTCATATCCATTCTGGCGCCTCCTGTATCGGACAGGGCGTTGGAACGGTTCTGGTACAGATGCTGGCAGAAAGTGCAGGCATCAGTATGGATGAGATTGAGTATCACCGTCCAAATACCTCCATGGCTCCTGATTCGGGAACTACCTCAGGTTCCAGACAGACACTGGTAACAGGAGAAGCCTGCAGAAGGGCTGCCAAGGATTTAAGAAGGGCTCTTTTTGAGGCAACCGGACGCAGTTATGAAGCAACGGAGATGCCAAGCGCATACCTGTCCAATGTAATGGTGGCAAAGGAAAGCCCGGAGACGGCGGCTGTTACCTTTACGGCTGAAGAAGTGGCTCTGTTAAATGGAAAAGAATTCTACGGCGAATATCTGGCAAAGACAGATAAGATGGGCGCTGATGTAGAGTATCCGGTATCCCATGTGGCTTACGGCTATGCGACCCAGCTGTGCATCTTAAAAGAGGACGGAACCATTGAAAAAATGGTGGGCGCCCATGATGTGGGAAAAGTTGTAAATCCAAAGAGTGCAGAGGGGCAGGTAGAAGGCGGAATCGTTATGGGCTGCGGCTATGCGCTGACAGAGCAGTATCCCTTAAAAGACTGCGTACCTACAGCCAAGTATGGAACTCTGGGACTGTTCCGTGCAGATAAGGCTCCTGAGGTAGAGTCTATAATTGTTGAAAAACCGGGAGTGGATGTAGCCTTCGGAGCCATCGGTATCGGTGAGATTACCTCTATTCCTACAGCTCCCGCAGTGGCAGGCGCTTACTATAAGTGGAATCAGATTTTTGAGACAGAACTGCCCCTTAAGAATACGCCATATGCAAAAAAGAAGTGAAATCCTGCAATATGATGCAGATAAATGATGTGAATATGTGATGATAGGAAAACCGCCCCGGTCTTGCTGTCGGATGAATGATCCGTCAAAGACCGGGGCGGTTTTCGGCTGTGGTTTATTTCTTTTTCAGAGGCGGTTCGTCCTCACGGAGCTGATCTGCAATTTTTTCGATCAGGCGCATTTTCAGATATACATCAAAGGACAGTTCGCATATAAAGGAAAAAAGACGCAGATACTCCTGTTCTCCTTCCCTGGCGGGACAGTCCTTAAAGGTGTCCATAGCACGGGAAAATTTGGCGGAAACATCTGCCTTTAAGTGCTCCATCTCACGCTCCTCCAAAGAAAAGACCTCACGGTAAATATCTTCCAGAGAAAGCCCGGAGGACTGGCTTCCGGAAGAAAAATGTCTGGACGTAATGGGGCCGAAAAAGGTTTCGATATCATGGAAGGACAGAAGACTTTTAAAATAGTAGATAAAGATCAGCATCAGCATATGATCTCTGGAATATTTTTTCTTTACCGGAGGAGGCAGAAGGTTGTTTTTGGCGTAATTGTTGATCATGGTCTTTGTTAAGACCTTGTCCTCTTCATAGCGCTTGGAGTCCTTTAAATGCTCCTCCATAAAGGTAGTTACCTGATCCATATACAGGTCAATGTTCGGAATTTCCTCAGGCGTTACATGAGTCTGGGAGTTTAGAAATTCCATAAGGCCTGAGAGCTGTTCAGCGTTCGATTTCATCTATATTCACCTCGGTTTGACACATGATGTTGTATTGCTGTATCTATTATATAGTATTAAAAACCAGATGGCAAGCAAAAAGAGGCTTAGACATTGACTTTGTTTTAATCTCTAAGCCTCTTTTGATACTGAAATGATACTATAATTTGAACTGCTCCAATTTTGCGGCTACTTCCTTGTGGCGGCTTGGGTATAAATGGCCGTAAATCCGGTTTACCATGTCCACGCTGTCCCCTATGCGTTCCGCAATCAGAAGCGGGGGAAAGTCAAGGTTGATTAAAAGGGAAACATGGCTGTGCCTGAGATCGTGCACACGGATGCGCTTTACGCCTGTAGCCTCTGCCCCCTTTTGTATGGCAGTATAAAGCCGTGAAGAGGTCACAGTAGAGAAAATCCGTTCATCTGGATCAGGGGCATAGATCTTGCTGAGCAGGCTCTGCAGCTCCTCTGCCAGAAAATCCGGTACAGGGATCACACGGCGGCTGTTATCCGTCTTTGGCTCTGTGATGGTGTCAATCCGGTTAAAACGGTGAAAGGTTCCCCGGATGGTGATGGTCTTTTCCTGTGGGTCAAAATCCTTTACAGTCAGGGCCAGAAGCTCCCCGCAGCGGATACCGGAATAAAACAGGGTCATAAGGGCGGCCCTCAGGATGGGATCCTGTACGGTGGGGAGAAACAAACGGAACTCGTCCACAGTCCAGAAGTTCACGCTTCGGTGTATTTTACCGATTGTTTTCACAAAGCGGCAGGGATTGGACGGCAGGCCGTAATATTTGACCGCAAAATTGAACATAGTAGACAAGTAGTTATTGGCGGCGTACTGGGTGTGCTCACTTAGAGACGTTTTCTTTATTTCTCCCTGCCAGCTTCGGACGTCTGCGGGCGCAATCTCATTTAACTTTTTATCCTTCCAGAATGGGAGAATATGCTTTTTTATGAGGCAGGTTCGTGTGCGGTAGGTGGATTCCCTGGTATGGGCGGAGAGATCTTCTGCATACAGATCATAGAGAGACTGAAAGCTCATGTCCGGCGTTCCCTGCTGCTTCTCCAGGAAGGAGCGTTCCCAGGCGGCGGCGTCCCGTTTGGTTTTAAAGCCCCGTTTCAGCTTCTGGCGGCGTTTGCCTGTCCAGTCCTGATAGGAAAATTTACAGTACCAGGTATTACGGGATTCATCTTTGTATTGTGCCATATTCATTTTCCTTTCATTCCTGCCGGGCTGGGGCGCATGGATGGAAGGAAGAACAAAAATTGACAAATAGGTGTGATTGGCATATAATATACTTAACAGGAAAGCCGGAAGGGAGGCGCTATCTCCCCGCCCCGGCGATTAAGCTTTAAACTATTGAAAAATAGCTCGTCGACTTTTGCAGGGTCAGGACGGGCTATTTTTTATGCGTATAATTCAGAATTGCAACAATGAGTAAGGCAACGCTTACTATCAGGTTTAATTCCTCATATGTACTCATTGGCACCACCTCCGACAGGCTCGGAACGGGTGCAGCACGTCCCCCGGCTCCCCGGTTAAGTATATTATATTGTCAAGGTGTCGGGTGTCAGCAGTATTGGCAGTTGGGCCGCTCACATTTGGGCCTCTGCCCCTCCGGCTCAATAACGCTTTGTTACTCCATGGCGTTGCGACGTCGCAACGATCACAGCAGCTGACTGATATTGATAGACAGATCGGAGAAGATCCCGACCTTTATATTACTTTCAAACGGGAATATGATGGGGGCAAACTCTGCCGGGTCTTGCTCATTGAGGTATACAGTAGTATATTTTTTTAAGGGATCTATAATCCAATATTCCCGAACACCTGAGTTGAGATAAAGTCCGGTTTTATTCAAATAATCCATGCGGCGGCTGCTGGGAGATACCACCTCAACAATAAAGTCAGGAGCTCCGGAACATCCCCGGTCAGTCAGCTTATCAGGATCACAGATCACAGAAATATCCGGCTCTAACCAATTTTTATCATCAGCATCCAGATTTACAGCAAAGGGGGCGGGATAGACTTTGCAGTTTCCCATTTTTGATTCAATGTGTTTTCTTAGAGCATAGAGAAGGCCGGAAACAATCTCTTGGTGGATTCGGCTGGGCGGGGCCATGTTGTAAAGTTGTCCTTCGATCAGCTCAGCCCGTGTACCTTCCGGAAGGGCCCAATAGTCTTTTGAGGTGTACTGTTCTTTTGGTAATGGCATGAAGTACCGTCCTTTCTTTGTTGGTGGTTAAATTGTGGCTTCCAGGGGGCAGAGGCAGGCTTATGCGCCTATTCCTCATCCGTCTTTACTTTTCCAATTACTTTTCCCATACAGACAACATTATCCCCTTCATGGATGGGGATATTTTTATAATCTTTATTCCTGGAAATCAGCTCATTTTTCCCTAATTCTTTGATAAAAGCGTTGCTGTTCACTACAAAAACCCCGATATCTCCGGGAAATAACTCCGCATCCTGCTGCACCAGTGCAATATCTTCATGGGAAAAATCAGGCTCCATGCTGTCGCCGTTTACATCAATAGCAAAGTCTGCTGCTTCATACTCTGGCAGATCAGGCAACTCTATTTCATCCTCTGCCTCATTGCCAAGAATGAAAATACCCGATCCGGCAGATACTCCGGCTCGGAAGTAGGGGAGGACAATGATTTTGCTTTCAGGGGCAGAGGTAAGAGCTTTTTGATACTCGGATATTCTGCATAATAGTTCCATGTGTTCCGTTGCTTTATCCTGTCCAGTTTCGTTCAATTTGCAAAATAGACGAATAGCATTATTTAATTTTTTATTATTGTCCTCAGCATTTAATAGTTCGCTCGTTTTTTCAAGAAATGATTGAGAAATAAATAAATTTGTCATATTTTTCGGGAAAGAGATATGTGAACTTGTTAGAAACAAATCCAGATCAACATCAAGAGCATTTGCAATACGTTGGAGAGTTTCTATTTTGGGTTTTCTATCTCCGTTTTCATATTTTCGAATGGAGATTTCAGATATTCCCGCTTTTCTGGCAAGTTCAGCCTGTGACATTCCTTGTTTTTTTCGTAGTTGCTGAATTTTATTCATGTAGTTTATCACCTCCCAATATTGATACTGTCTATACAATAACATGAAAAATAAATATTGCATAGATACAAAAGTATAAAAAAGTATTGACATATACAAAAGTATCTAATATCATAGATACAAAAGTATACAAGGAGGTGAGAATGTGAAGCTATCGAGAGAGAAAGTTGATCTTAAGCGAGCAGCCAACTGCATGACAGTGACAGCCATGGCAGAGGCCTATGGCGTAAGCCGGGCAAGAATGAACACAATCCTTAATCAGCGTGAAGTAACTCCCGTAACCGCTGGACGCATTGCCAAGGCTCTTGGCTGTGATGTAACAGAAATCTTAGAAACAGAATAACGCTTCGGGCTGGGGCGCATGGATGAGGGGACGAACCTCTCAGTTGTACCGGTGCAACTCTGTACCGGCTCCCGATCGGGTAAGGGCTGGCTGTTCTGGCTGGGCTGATAGATGAATATTTTTAGATTTTTTACGATATATGACAGTTGACGGGTGAAGTTGACACCCACACTGTATTTAAAATACCGCTCTGGCGAACGGAAAGCCGGTTTCCTGCTGTCTTGTGATACAAGATGATAAAGTTATCATATAAACATATTTAACGGATTTAAAATGCCGATACGGAAGCCTGAGCGCATGGATACAAAAACAAGAACACGCCAGAAAGGAGATGAAGGGATGGCAAAATTATATCTTAATGCCGCTGATGTGGCGGAGATTATGGACTGCTCAGAAAATTACGGCTATAAGATCATAGCAGAGCTTAACACAGAGTTAAAAAGCAAGGGCTATATCATAAGGGCCGGGAGAATCCCCAAGAAATATTTTTATGAGCGGGCCGGGCTGGATCTGGAGGAAAGTACAAATGGCAGAGCGCAGAATGTTTAGTGCAAGGATTACGGAATCAACAAGATTCCTGAAAATGCCCGCAACTTCACAGAATTTATATTTTCATCTGGGATTAAATGCGGATGATGATGGAGTTGTAGAGGCCTACCCAGTAATGTGTAAGACAGGGGCAACGGAGGACGATCTGAGGGTTTTAGTCGGAAAAGAGTTTGTATCCGTGCTCAATGATGATCTGGTAAGTTTTATTATTGACTGGCGGGAACATAACTATATCAGGGCTGATAGGAAGGTGGACAGCATTTACAAAGACTTGCTTTTACAAGTGCTTCCAGATACGTCACTTTTGCAGGCAAAAGAAACTTATTACAGCCGTAATAAAAAAGCTTTGTCAGACATTTGTCAGACAAATGACAGACAAGCGACGGACATTTGTCGGCAATTTGTCGGCATAGGTAAGGATAGGTTAGGTAAGGATAGTATAGGTAAATATAATAATACTATTAGCTCAGAGCTACAAGAAAAAAAGGGGACAGGAATCAAGATTCCGTTGGTAGATGGCACTTATTTTGACGTTCCAGAGGATAAAATACCGCTATGGCAACAGGCGTATCCGGCTGTAAACATAGATCAGGAACTGAAAAAGATAATTGCCTGGTGTGATGCCAACCCCACAAAGAGGAAAACCCGAAGGGGCGTTACAAAGTTTATTAACTCATGGCTGGATCGGAGCCAGAACCAGGGCAGAGGCACAAACGGCCAGCAGACAGGAGTACACAGTGGAGAAAACAAACAGGGATACATTGACTCATACATATAGCTGCCGCCTCTGCCATGATACAGGTTATGTTATCCAGTCTGTAATCATACCGGAGTACGATCCTGAAACGCCGATAGAGATCGGAAATCCGTGTCCGGTGTGTAAAGGACATTGCCAGGATGATGTAACAGGGATCCCGGCTGTATTCTCTGAGGCATATATGGGACGTTTTGATTTCGGACGGTATAAAACCATTAACCCAAACTTTGAAACAGTGGCCTCCAGCTTCTGGAAACAGTTTGAACGCTGGGAACAGAGAAATAAGGGGCTGTACCTTTGGAGCCAAACGAGGGGGAGCGGGAAAACGCTTCTGGCCTGCTGCCTTTCGTCCTCTGTACAGGTGAAATGCAAACGGCGTGTAAAGTTCATTTCTTCCCCGGAGTATCTTTCCAGAGTATCCGAAGCGTACAAAAGGGAGCCATGGCAGCAGGATGGTTTATACGCCTATATGAACTGCGACCTTTTGGTGCTGGATGATTTTGGGAGTGAAAAAAGGGGAGAGTGGCAGGATCAGGAACTATTCAAGCTGATTGATTACCGCATGAATCACGGGAAACTGCTGATTGTGACCTCTAATCTGCCGATTTCGGAGTTGAAATGCGATACAAGGATTTCAGACCGGCTGAACCGGCTCTGCATCCCTCTGCATTTCCCGGAGGAAAGCATAAGGGCCAAAACGGCAGAGGAAGAAAACCGAAATTTTATACAAAGCATATTGCAGAATGGATAAAGCCCCCACAGATGCAGGAGGGGGAGAAGGAGGACATTATGGATCGGATTTCACGGATCAGAAACGAGAAGAAAAGAACCAGAGAAAAAGCAGGATTATTTATCAACACGCTGTTGGCCTCTGCCGGGGCCGGGTCTGTGGCTTTCCTGGTAACGGCAATAGTATTTCAGGCTGATGGCCTGGTAGCGTTTCTGATGGCTTATGTTGCTGCCTGTATGGCTGCGGTTATCAATCCGCTGTGGTTATTAGGCAGAGGATAAAATGGGCTTGAAGCCCGAACGAATCACGAGAAAACAAAAGGAGGACAAGCACAATGAAATTAAAAAATGTTACATACTACGGATTTACAAGAAGAGAGCTGGAGGAGATCTTCCGTCTGGAAGAAAAAGACGAAAAGGCGCTTCCCTTTAACTTTAGCGAACAGGTAAGAAAGGCATTGGCATGTGATGTTATGTTTACCATTCAGCCCAATGGGGATGTTGGTCTGGTTAAAATGGAGAACTGAACTCATAGAAAGGACGATATGCCACTAGAATGTGTCATATGAGGAAATTTCTTCATGCAAGGCAATAAAACGCCGGCAAACAGCCTTTCCGTACGCCAGAGCCGCACCACAAGAGTAAGGGCAAAGGCGAACTGGAGAGAAAAATGAGAACGGACAGAAAAAGCCCTCAGGAAGTTGGAGCTTCCTGGGGGCAGACACAGCCAGAGCCATGCACACATAAACGCATATATAGTGTAGCATGGCCCGGCGGAAAAGGAAAGAGAAAGTTATGGGAATTACAAAAAAGGGGCCAATGCGTCTACGAAAGATAACACGGCTTTACTATGAAAAAAATACAAAAGCGGCAGGCTTTTATTTCTTTGTATCATACCATTATTGTATTAATCTGGCGGCAGAGGAGCCAAGGAAGATTATTTATTTAATCCGTCCACAGAAACGATAAGCACAAGGAAGCCGAAACCATGCCGGAAAAGAGAGAAACATTGGTAAGAAGCTTTAAAAGCATTAGAGATTCAAACCTTAAGAGATAAAAGGACAGCGATAAAATGGGAAAGATAACACAGTACAAGAGGGTTGTTTATAAAAGCAAAATGATATGCGGGATATATTACTGCAAAGGGAGTATTTACTACAAGAATACAGCAGCAGATCCAATAGAGGGAAAATTTATTTTATTTTTTCCTGAGTGTGAATCTGGGACGAAAAGGAGATTAAAGCGGTGATAAAGCTTAAAGTATCTTATGAGCATCCGGAGGAACTGGGGCGGCTCCTGAAGAAGCTGGGGCCGGATGTGAAGAGCTGGAAGGCCTCACAGAACCGGGAAGGGAAGTTCCTGAAAGCTTATGTTGTGATGAAAGACACTAGGGAAAACTAGAGGGGTGATGGAATGAGGAACAGTACAGCCATTAGAGGCATGAGAACCAGAGAGCAGTACAAAGTGATGGAATTTATCAACCGGAACTTTGAGCCAGGAGCGTTGGAGATTGAACTGGTAGGCGGTGAAACCATCAGGGGAACCGATCGGAACGGGAGAAGCTTGATATTTCGCTGGGATCAGAGCACCGGGGCAGTAGAGGCATTGGAGAGCATGGGGGAAGAAGATTTAACGTCTTAAACGGTGTCAGATTCTGACACATTTTTAACCCCTGCTATTCTGTGAACAATCTTGCACCATGCAGCAGGCTTATGTATAATATAGCTCAGTACCCCGGCAGAGGCCCGGAAGTCTAAAAAACAGGCGTGGGAATTGGAACGGTCAGAAATGGCTTTTCCTGTTCCTGCGTCTTTTTGTATATTTGGGAACAATGTACGGGCAGATAGACAGGAGTGATTTATACCATGACAAACGAACAGCTTGTTGACCAGATCAAGGCCGGAAAAGATGTTTCTAAGAATATGACACAGCTCTATAATCAAAATAAAAAATTTATACGTTTGATTGCAAGAAGATACAACGGCGTAGGGGAATTGGAGGATATGGAACAGGAGGGCTTTCTTGCGCTCTATGATGCCATAGATCATTATGAGGCAGATCAGGGAGTAAAGTTTTTAAGCTATGCAGAATACTGGATCCGGCAGAGGATGCAGAGATATCTACAAGTGAATGGCAGTTGCCTGCGCCTTCCTGTGAACCGTCAGGAGGCCATAAGCAGATATAAGCGGTTTTGTTCGTCCTTTCGGTTAGAACACGGAAGAGAGCCGTCGGAGGCTGAAATATCCTGTGAACTGAGGCTTTCAGTCGATCAGGTTAGGAAAGTACAGCAGGATGATTATATGAACCATGTGAGGCGTCTGGACGCTCCTGTACAGGACGAAGAAGGGGCAGAGGGTGCTACTCTGGGGGAGTTGTCTGTTTCTGGTAATGATTTTGAAAATGATGTGATTGACCGCATGAATGAAGAACAGTTCCGGGCTGTGTTGTGGGGGCTGGTTGACGAATTGGAAGGGAAACAACCGGAAGTAATCCGGGGAATCTACATAAACGGTAATACTCTGGCAGAGATTGGCAGACAGATAGGCCGCAGTCCTGAAGCGGTTAGGCAAATTCAAGCTAAGGCTTTGCGTTGTCTTAGACATCCGGTAAGAAATAGGCGTGTACGGCAGTTTTTCCCAGAACTAGAGCATTTTTACGAAAAGAAAATTCTTCAGGCAAAATCGGACAGATTACGCGCGCATGCGCGTAGGGTTTATGCCCGCAGAAGCCAAGAAAATAAAGGATTTTACTGAGCACTAAGACCGGACAAAATCGGACAAAATCGGACAAGCTGAATGAAAAGCAGTGTCAGAGGATACTTTTTTGTGTGATCCTGTGGCCTCTGCCTGCAACCTGGAAGAGGAAGCCGCAGAGAGAATAGACCATGAAAGCCTCTGCTTTCTCCTGTGGGAGTGTGTGGACAGCCTGCTGGGGAAACAGCCGGATGTGATCCGCAGCCGTTACCAGGGAGGGCTTACCATGGGCCGCGTGGGGGAAGTATGTGGGATTACAGAGGCAGAGGCCAGGAAACAGCACACAAAGGGCCTGAGGGCGATCAGGAACCCGGAGAACGCCAACAGGCACGTTCGTACCAGAGGACGAGCGGGTTTATTCCTCTGCCCTTTGGGGCAACGGTGCGGAGCACTTCAAACGGACATGGACAGTAGCACAGAACGGGTGGCGCTGAGGCTGTGATGGTCCTGGGGGATTTATGGACACGATAACGCGTAGGAAAGTTAAAAATTGGTTTACCCTTGAATGGTTCGGAAAGATGTGGTATAGTGTAGGTACAAAAAAGGGAAAGCCAGAAGCACACGGCCTACCCCATAATTAACAGCTTAATTTAACTTAGGCCGTCACTATTGGCAGTAGTGGCGGCTATTTTCTACCCTTAAAGATTGCGTAACACAGTCCTACAAGGGATACAATGAAGATACCTATCTGGATCAGATCCGAATATGTAACATACATTGGCAAGCCCTCCTTTCTTTCGTCTGGAGGGTTAGCCCCTCCGAAAAATGGGAGGGTAGGCCGCCTTTATGTGCTCTGACTTTCCGTGTGGACAGTATAGCACAAAGACAGAGGCAATACAATAAAATTATTATGTGAAGCCATGGAAGGGCCTTTCAGCGAGCCAGGGAGGCATTGCAGAGCAGAGGCCCTGTTGGACGGTACTCCGATATTATACAGAGCTGCAGAGGCAGAGGCTGGCAACGAGATGGAACAGGCAAGACAGAAGCGATCATTTTACAGAAAAGAACTGGTGTTCGATACATGAAAAAGAGGGACGCTAAAGAAACGAACAGGAGGGAAACAGCGTGAATATCATCAGGCAGATTTACAACGGAGATTACAGACCCGCCGATCAGGAGCCGGAAGAAACCCCGGAGCATCAGGCAGCCAGGGAAAGAGCATACAGGGAGTATCAGACATTGAGGGATAAACTCCCCATGGAGCAGAGGCCGGAGCTGGATCAGCTGATAGATGCACACCTGGAAGCGTCACTGTACGGGTATGAAGCGGCATATACCCAAGGAGCCAGAGCCGGGGCGCAGTTACTGCTTGACCTTCTGGACGGCTGTCGGTAGAGCTGCTTATCTAATTGAATGGGTGTGATACTTCTTTGATACCAAAAGAGAAAACAAACCATAAAAATACTTGATGGAAAGGACGAAAAGACAAGGAAAATCAAGGGAAAAAGCTCAAAAATAACGAAAATTAGTTCACTCAATATAGTATTAAAAACCAGATGGCAAGAGGAATCGCGAAAGGACTTTTCCTGGGTCATCACTTATGCTATACTGTTTGGAGGCGAAAATGACAGAAATAAAAAGGCGGTACATTTATGAGTATTTATGATACATTAAATCCCATGCAGAAGGAGGCAGTGCTTCACACCGAAGGTCCTCTCCTTATTCTGGCGGGAGCCGGATCGGGGAAGACCCGGGTACTGACCCACCGGATTGCATACCTGATCGAGGAAAAAGAGGTCAATCCCTGGAATATCCTGGCTATTACCTTTACGAATAAGGCGGCGGGAGAGATGCGGGAGAGAGTGGATTCTCTGGTGGGCTTTGGAGCGGAAAGCATCTGGGTCAGCACCTTTCATTCTACCTGTGTGAGGATTCTGCGGCGCTATATTGAACATCTGGGATATACCACCAGCTTTTCCATCTATGACAGCGACGACCAGAAGACGCTGATGAAGCAGGTGTTTAAGACGCTGGATATTGATACAAAGCAGTATAAGGAACGTTCGGTACTGGGAATTATTTCCTCTGCCAAGGATAAGCTGATCTCTCCGGAGGAATTTCTTCTGAATGCAGGACAGGATTTCCGCCAGAAAAAGGTAGGGGAGATTTACAGGGAATATCAGAATCAGCTGAAAAAGAACAATGCTCTGGATTTTGATGATCTGATTGTAAAAACGGTGGAGTTATTTCAAAATGACAGCCAGATTCTGGATTACTACCAGGAACGGTTCCGATATATTATGGTAGATGAGTATCAGGATACCAATACGGCTCAGTTTAAGCTGATCAGCCTTCTGGCATCCAAATATGGGAATCTGTGTGTGGTAGGTGATGATGACCAGTCCATTTACCGGTTCAGAGGAGCGGATATTGAAAATATTTTAAGCTTTGAGCAGACATTTCCCGGCGCCAGAGTGATTAAGCTGGAGCAGAATTACCGGTCTACCCAGAATATTCTGGATGCGGCTAACGGTGTGATCCGCCACAACAGAGGAAGAAAGGAAAAATCCCTGTGGACAGCCAACGGAACAGGAGATGAGATCCTGTTTAAACAGTTTGATGATGCAAGGGATGAGGCGGATTATATTGCCCGTCAGATTAGAGACAGTGAGTTTTCCTATCAGGATCAGGCGGTACTTTACCGTACCAATGCCCAGTCCCGTCTGTTAGAGGAGAGGTGTATTTTTTACAATGTGCCATACCGGCTGGTGGGAGGCGTGAATTTCTACCAGAGAAAGGAAATCAAGGATATTCTGGCTTATTTAAAGACTGTTGCCAATGGTGTAGACGATCTTTCCGTTCTGAGAATTATTAATGTGCCGAAGAGAGGAATTGGAGCAACATCCATGGGAAGGGTGACGATGTTTGCCTCAGAACATGGCATGAGCCTTTACAGTGCTCTTAGGGAAGCGAGAATGGTGCCTGGGCTTGGAAAAGCAGTTGAGAAAATCGGTCGTTTTATTTCTCAGATGGAGTGCTTTCGGGCAATGGCCCAGTCGGAAGAATATTCCATTCAGGATCTGATTGAGGCGATTCTGGAGGAAACGGGATATGAGGAGGAGCTGAAGGCAGAGGGTGAGATTGAAGCGGAGACCCGTATGGAAAATATCCAGGAGCTGATCAATAAGGCAGCCGCCTATGAGGAGGATTCACAGCATCCTTCTCTGGATGAATTTTTAGAGCAGGTAGCTCTGGTGGCTGACATTGATAATGTAGATTCCTCAGAAGACAGGGTAACGCTTATGACCCTTCACAGCGCCAAGGGACTGGAGTTTCCCAAAGTATATCTGGCAGGTATGGAGGACGGACTGTTTCCGGGAATGATGGCCGTTTCTTCGGATGACCCCACGGATATGGAGGAAGAGCGGAGGCTGTGCTATGTGGGGATTACCAGAGCCAAAAAGGAGCTTGTGATTACTGCGGCCAGAAAGCGGATGACCCACGGAGAAACGCGCTACTGTAAACCCAGCCGTTTTGTGGAGGAAATCCCGGCAGAGCTTCTTAAGGAGGAGAGGCTGGAGCCGGTGCTTGGAAGTGCGAGAGGGGCAGATAGTTTTGGCGGAGCGTCAGGACGATTTGGAGCTGGAGAAGAGGGACTTCCCTGGAATCAGCCGGGAAGCGGCACGGTAAGCACCTTTGGAAAGGGGTACAATGCCTATGCTTCAAAAACGACAGGTTTTGGAACGGCAAATGCGGGCTTTAAAGGTGGTAAAGGCGGCCTTGGCAGCGGTCAGAGCTTTGGGACGAACCCCGGCTTTGGAAAGTCATTTACAGTTCAAAAGGCAGCGTCACTGGATTATAAAGAGGGCGACCGGGTTCACCACGACCGGTTCGGAGACGGCACAGTAAAGGAAATTGTGGACGGAGCCAGAGATTACGAGGTGACAGTAGAATTTGATACAGGTGGTCAGAGAAAAATGATGGCCTGCTTTGCAAAGCTGAAAAAAATATAAATGTTCAGATATCTGGCAGAAAATTGGAAAAACTGAAAAGAAATGGGATAGTAAAAACAATGATTCCATGCTATAATAAGTTATAGCGAAGCGCCGGGCAGCTAAAATGGGGTTGCGTGCGGATGAACCGTTCTAAATCCCGGCTTCCCGTTATTGCAAGAAAGGACGGATATGCCATGAATCGTTTTGACAGAGACAGACTGGATGCCATGGGAAAAGAAGCATTAAGCCGTGTAGAGGAGCTGATGAATACCAGCCGGATCAACGAACTGATGCACAAAAGAGAAGAGGATGAAAAAAAGAGAAACTGCATTCTCTGGATTCTGGCTATTATCGGAGCTGTAGCTGCCGTAGCCGGTATTGCCTATGCCGTATACCGTTTCTTTACACCTGATTATCTGGAAGATTTTGAGGATGATTTCGACGACGATTTCGACGATGATTTCTTCGAGGATGAGGAGTCTGTAAAGAAGGCAGAGGAAAAGAAGGAAGAAAAAGAAGAGGATCAGGAAGCATAATTATCCTCCAAACAGCGCGTAACAGCCGGGAACAAAAGGCGAAAAGAGCCGGATCCGTTTCCGGCTGTTTCTTTGAAACAGACATAAGAAGTAAGGAGTAAACGTATTGAAAAAGGGAGATATCTGCGAAGCAGTTGTAGAAAAAATTGATTTTCCAAATAAAGGGATTCTTCATGTGGATGGAGAGCGGGTCATTGTAAAGAATGCAGTTCCCGGTCAGAAGGTTCGTTTTGTGATCAATAAAAAAAGAAAGGGAAAGTGTGAAGGCCGCCTGTTGGAGGTGGTGGAGCACTCACCGATTGAGCAGCCGGATAGGGCCTGTCCCCATGGCGGCATCTGCGGCGGCTGCCTGTATCAGGGGCTTCCCTATGAGGAGCAGCTAAAGATTAAGGCAGAGCAGGTAAAGGGGCTGATTGATGAGGTCTGTGATTCCTACGAATTTCAGGGAATTAAGGGAAGTCCCATATACGAAGGCTACCGCAACAAGATGGAATTTTCCTTTGGGGATGAGTATAAGGATGGGCCTCTGGCTCTTGGAATGCACCGCAGAGGAAGCTTTTATGATATTGTGACTACACCAGAGTGTCGAATCGTACATCCTGATTTCTGCCAGATTCTGGAGGCGACTCTGGAATATTTTTCCAGTCGAAAGATCGGATATTACAGAAAGCTGCAGCATACAGGCTATCTGCGTCATCTGCTGGTGCGCAGGGCTGTAAAAACAGGAGAAATCCTTACCGCTCTTGTAACCTCAGGCCAGACAGAGGTTTTTGCCGGGGATACTCAGGGAGACGGACGGGCTCAGGAGCAGGAACTGTTAAAAGGATGGATGGAGGCGCTTAAGGAACTGCCTTTAGAGGGAAGCTTTGCAGGGATTCTCCATATCCGCAATGACAGTCTGGCAGATGTGGTTCAGAGCGATGAAACACAGGTACTTTATGGAAAGGACTATTTTTATGAGGAGCTTTTGGGCCTTACCTTCCGCATCAGCCCCTTTTCCTTCTTCCAGACCAACTCACTGGGGGCCGAGGTTCTCTATGAAACAGCCAGAAGCTACATAGGAGAGACAAAGGACAAGGTAGTATTTGACCTCTACAGCGGAACCGGAACCATTGCCCAGATCACATCACCGGTGGCTGACAAGGTAGTAGGTGTGGAGATCGTGGAGGAGGCAGTGGAAGCTGCCAGAAAAAATGCGGCGTTCAATGGTCTGGAAAACTGTGAATTTATTGCAGGAGACGTATTAAAGGTTATTGATGAACTTACCGACCGCCCGGATATTATTATCCTGGATCCGCCAAGGGATGGCATTCACCCAAAGGCTATTGGAAAGATCATTGAATTTGGGGTAGATCGGATGGTTTATATCAGCTGCAAGCCTACCAGCCTGGCCAGAGATCTGGTGCCTCTTCAGGAGGGCGGATATAAGGTTGAAAAGGTGTGCTGCGTGGATATGTTTCCATTTACGAGCGGGATAGAAACTGTGTGCCTCCTTTCCCACGTAAAATAAGTGTTTACAGGGAAAGCTGCAATACATAATTGTCGATTTGTCAACCATTTGTCAACCCTTTTTTGAGCGGTTGACAAATGGTTGCTGTTTTTTAAAAGTGAACTGTTTTGTCTGATCTTACATTAGTTTAAATTCTCAAAATCAGCGGAAGCAGCCATACCTTTATGATCAGTGCGGTAAAGCCAAACCCCATCAAAAAGAAAAACAACCCGCCAAACAGGAACATCCAATTCCCACCGGACGCATGGGGAATGTAATACTGCTCTGGGTTTTTCTGGTTATACCGCAGTTCGACCTGATCCCCAATCTCATAGGAGGTGGGGCTGACATTGTGCTGTATTATGACCGTTTTTCCATCGGCCTGATATTGAAATACTGGATAGGAGTGCCAGTGATCATCCCTCCACTCCATATGAATATCAATTACGTTTGCCGTTGCCGGTTCGTTGCAGACATGTTTGTGATACAGCGGATAAATCATGAAAATGATCCCTGTTATAACTGCAAACAAGCTGATTGCAAGGGCACAAATATAACCCGCCATACGTTTCCCTCCTTGCTGTATTCAAATTTTCTTCAATGTTCTAATCCCCCGTAAAATGCGAGAGCAGTCCTGACAGGAAACTTAAAATCAGGACTACACTGCCTATAACAAACCACGTTGTTTCCTGCATTATTATCCGCTGATTTTCTATAAAGAATATTTTCGGATTATCCTGATTTACCTGAAAGGGATAGGTTTTTTCTTCTAAAACTTCCATTATATTGATATATACGGTATCCGCATATGCCTGTCGGCCAAACTCTTTCATAAGCCAGGTCTTACCGACTTGACGTGCCCCTTCGATCATCAAAGGCTTACGGTATTTGCTTTGTTTCCATTTTAATAGCTTTTCAATAGCAATTCGGTACATATACACACCTTCGTCCTTATAATGCAAATATAGTATAATGTATAATTACAAAAAATTACAACGAGTTTTAGGAGAATAATTACGCTTTTTACGGTGAATAAAGCGTGAATTTCGATTTTTCATAGCATAAGAAATCAAGCATTGGCCAGCCGGCTTACGGATACTGTTTATGGCTCTCTATCCCATGTCATCTGATTTTGTGGCTTCATTCCTTTTGTCACGCCCTCAGCCGCTTTTATTTACTCGATGATAAGATCCAAGCGGATGATTGCAGAAATGGGGAGCAGTTGTACGGCTCTGTGCGATTTTCTATGGTGGATATATGGCTGGCAATGTGTTTCATGAACTGATCCAGTGCGGGCTGATTCCAGTTGCCGTTTTGGATCAGATTTTTCGGCAGTCGAAAGACAACCTGATTGCATATAATGCGAAGTTCATCAATAAAGGAACAAGCAAGCTGTACTATGGGAACGGCCACAGCTTTGGATGGGAAGTGAAAGTTATGAGGCAGATATTTGCGGTCAGGTTTACTGTAATAACCTGGGACGGGCATTAGACGGAACATTCTGACTGCAGGGGGCTTCTGGACGAATCACAAAAGAGGACGCATCGGATTTTGAAAGTGGCGGCCGAAGATAAGGGAGTCAGATTTTTCTTTTTCGCATCTGAGATGCTGTCATCCTGAATGAATAAAGTGTAAATATCTTGTATAGCCATATTACAGTCAGACATCAGTGGAAGAAGATTCTGGTGGATGGTATGGGCTAATTTTTCCTGATTGGATGGCTTGGAATAGTAAGCGGATATTTTAGGACTGATTTTAGCCCGACCAGTCATCCAGCGGCAAACCAGACAGTTATCCATTGAAAAATCCTGATTTGCCGGATCATCCATAAAATCTTCAAATAATTCGTATAAAAAATCAGGCTGACTCATTTGATTACTTTCGCTGATATGATTTTTTAAGCAAGTGCTAATAGAAGAAAAATCGCATCGATTCAATAGAAATTCCCCTTTCGTAGTTAAGATTAAGTATATCTATCATAACACGAACATATATTCGATTCAAGAAAATGCGGATATTTTTAAATTGATTGTGTCAATTTACAATCAATTTCTATTCAATGTGGTTTTCAGGCAGGTTCTGTAAAATAAGCTCAGATCAAACAATAACGGGAGGAGCTTATGCAACAGAATATTGAATTTGAGCGGTGCATTGATTTTCTGGTACGGATGATTGATAAGTACGGCGAAGAAGTCCTCCGGGAGTTGGAGGAAGAAAAACAGAATAAGGAAGAAAAAGAAGCGGCAGTTTCCTGAAATACAAAATGTAAATCAGACTGTCGCTTTTTTCATGCATTTTTAAATCAAATAAATTTTAAAAGCTGATGCAGAGTGTGTGGCTCATTATTCTGAGAAGCGGTAATACGCGTATCAAATGGCTTGAAATGATTCTGCGTATAAAAGCTCAGAAGAAATTCATTATCTTCGCATTCAAGAAACTCCATAACGC